>Ga0210409_10000967_pt1 | contig 40774 bp, 53 predicted proteins | sample IncBWH17MmetaG_FD_161649 | JGI IMG/M metagenome (GOLD analysis project Ga0210409, IMG submission 161649) | Forest soil microbial communities from Barre Woods Harvard Forest LTER site, Petersham, Massachusetts, United States - Inc-BW-H-17-M | ecosystem: Environmental > Terrestrial > Soil >... | reverse complement strand
CTTACCAAATGGGATCGTCACGCATTCGCCCAGGGTGTGGTGATGTTCGCCTTTGAGGATCTCATGCCGGTCGAGCAAAGACTGATGCTGGCAAAGCGGGCGGTGATCTGGGCCGGGTCAACCGTCGATATAGAACGAGTATCAAAATAGCGGGCCCGCTTGCAACCTGTCTTTGGAGTGCCGCACTGGGGGGCCGGTAATGGCGCGGCAAAAATAGACCTTTCGGAGAAACATAATAGAGACCATCGGCTGGATTGACGATTGTCTCCTGCTGCCCGAGGTGCAAGTAGCAGCCACGTGGCTTTCGATCGGTTAGTAAAACTATGGGGAGGAAGAGCAATGTGGATGCGCTCATGCGCCTTGTGTAAAGCACTCTTGAAAAAGCTTAGACTGTGCGATTCCGTCCGCTGCCAGTGCGGGTGGGAGTGGCAGGGTTACCCGAATTGACTTCAATAAATGGACAAGATGCTGCAACGGTTTCGCCGCTGCGGGGGAGAATGGCACATGCGAGGTCAAAAACTATGTGGAACATTTGGACTGTATTTTCCCAGACCACGAAAACTTCAAGAGAGATATTGACAGAGCTGTCTTCTATTTCTCCACGCTTCTGGGGCGTGGAATTCAGGGCAGAGTCCTCGCCCAACAAAGTTCATTAGCAAAAATCAACGAGCAGTATCGACGCGAGCCCCCTCCGGCGAAAGCTTTGCGGCTACCACGAATCTGCGTCGGGAAAACCAATCACCCAATCTCCACAAGAGGAGGATTGCAACGAGCGCGCCGTAGAAGAGCGGCGAGCGTACGTCAGATTTTACTTTCCAGTAGAAATGAATCACGCCGGCAATCGCCGCAAAATAAATAGCGCGATGCAGTATCCGCCAGCGCCTCCCGCCGAGACGGCGAATCCAGCCTGCCGTCGAAGTAATGGCCAGTGGAACCAAGAGCAGAAAACCGAGAAACCCTACTGTGATGAACGGTCGCTTGGCGACATCTTTCCACATGGCACCCAGATCGAAAGACTGATCGGGGCCAAGATAGGTGAGGAAGTGCAAGCAGACGTAGAAAAAGGCGAAGAGGCCGAGCATGCGACGGAAACGGATGAGATCCGGAAGGTTGAGGACCTTGCGAAAAGGCGTGATGCACAGGGTGAAAACCAGAAAACGCAGAGTCCACCGGCCGGTGGTGAGCTGAATGAACTCGACGGGATTGGCGCCGAGGCCGTGATGAAGGGCGCGCCAGGTGAGCCCGCCAAGCGGAATCAGGCCAACGAGGAAGAGGACAACCTTGGTCCACTTGCTGGTAAGGAGAGCACGCACGCGAGAATGCCAGCTCAAAAGTTTTTCTTCAGGTCCATGCCACTGTACATGCTGGCGACCAGATCGCCGTAGCCATTGAACATAAGCGTGCTGCGCTTGAAGATTTCGCCGAGGCGGCGCTCTTTGGCTTGGCTCCAGCGCGGGTGATCCACATTTGGATTCACGTTCGAATAGAAGCCGTATTCGTTGGGCGCGGCAAGGTTCCAGGTAGTTGGCGGCATCTTCTGCTGGAATTTGATTTTGACGAGCGACTTGATGCTTTTGAAACCGTATTTCCACGGAATAACCATGCGCATGGGTGCGCCGTCTTGATTTGGCAACGATTCACCGTACATGCCGACGCAGAGTAGCGTAAGCGGATTCATGGCTTCGTCCATGCGCAGGCCCTCGACGTAGGGGAATTCGATGCCGGCCCAGCGTCCCTGAGGCATCTGGCGGGGATCATAGTAGCTCTGGAAAGCGACGAACTGTGCTTTGGGGGTGGGTTCGGCGAGCTTCACGAGATTGCTGAAGGAAAAGCCGATCCAGGGAACCACAATGGACCAAGCTTCCACGCAGCGATGCCGGTAGATGCGCTCTTCGAGCGGGGCGAGTTTGAGGATATCGTCCATGGTGAACTTGCGGGGCTTGGCAACTTCGCCTTCGACGGAAACAGTCCAGTTCGATGTGTTGAAGTTTTTCGAATTTTTCGCGGGGTCGCTTTTGTCGGTGCCGAATTCGTAGAAATTGTTGTAGTGCGTGACGTCGTCGTACGAATTTTGTTTCTCCGTGGTGCTGAAAGGGCTCTTGGCAAGGCCGCTGAATTTTGTTCCAGCTAGGATGGTTTGGGCAGGAGAGGCCAATTCGAAAAGACTGCGACCGGCCATGGCCGTGACGCCAGCGATGCCCATGGCGCGGAGGAACTTGCGCCGATCTAGGTAGACCGACTTCGGGGTAACATCCGCGTGCGTCAAATCGGTGGCTTTGCGAATCAAACCTTGCTTCTCCGAACAAAGGTCGACGGTGCGGCTTCCGTACTATCCTAAGTACTCTTCTTTCTATTGGATGCGAAACCTAGCCGCCGTGCCGCCCCTCTATCCTAACCGGGCTGGGCTGACACCGTCGTGCCGTCTTAACCGTTTGAGTCGCAAAACGCAGAAAAGTTACAGGCAAGATGAAGCATCTGCCTCCCCAATTTCCGCCCGCGAGGATGGTGGTAGGCGCAGCCAAAGCCTTTCAATTCGGTTGAAATTCAGAAGCCATATTTGGCAATTACCGACTTTTCCTGCTTTACGATGAGAGCAAGAGCGTCTTGTGGCCGGAACTTGAGCGTCAGGGGCGCTTTGAAAGACGTTGAGTCGTGCAGTTTCACGCCGAAGGTTTTCAAGCCGTCCGAGATCGCACCCCTGTTGGGTAGCCGTGATTATCCCGAGAAATCCACGGCTACCCGAAACTTGAGCGCAGCAGATCGGCTAGTTCTGCTTCATGTTGTCATCATGCTTCATGTTATCGTCTTTTTTCATGTTGTCGTCCGTTTTCATGTTGTCTTTCTTCATCTTGTCTTTCTTCTTGCTCGCCTTCTTGTTTTTCTTCATCTCGTCTTTCTTCATGTCGTCGTGCTTCATCTGGTCCTGCTTCATTTGATCCTGCGACTGGTCCTGCTTCATGTTGTCGCCAGACTGAGCGAAAGTGGCGAGCGGAGCTGCCAACAGACACAACATCATCGTCCTGCAGAACATTTTCTTCATGATCGGTCTCCTTTTGATTTATGGATTGGAAAGAACGCACTTGGGCGTACGAGTGGGATGCTCCAGTCGGTAGAAAGTTACACGCCCGAGTTGTGAAATCTTCGGACAGACTCCTCTATCTATTTCCATCGAGTTGTCTGTGTAATTTCACTGTCAATAAATTGCCATCCACTACGGACACGAATGACTCACCAGTGTCTTTCGCACATTCTGAACGTTTTGCGGGAATAAGACGCAGCCTTTTTGATTATAAAGTGCGAGGCGAACCTTTCGGCGAACCAACACGGTTCCGAAAGAGCGCGCGGCGCTGTTGGATGCGATCTATCTTAGCCTTCACACAATCAGCCTGGCGCAGTACGAGAAGAAAGCATCACCGATCATCGCGGACGGCGGAGATAACCACAGCCGGCACACGGAAAGCGAGATTAAGAACTGCGATGATTAGCTGTTCGCGATCATACACAGGTTCGACACTATAGCCCGTGCCGGGCGCGATAATAGCGTTGCTCCACGCTCCAGCCAACATCGGGCGCAATTCGGATGCGCAGGTTCCGTTCACTATCAAGGTAATCGATTCGGAAGCGATCAATGCTTTCGCCTTGCCGGGCGGGTTCTTTTACGTGAACTCCGGAGTGATTCTGGCGTCGGATGAAGAAGTGTAACTGGCCGGTGTGATGGCGCATGACGTCGGCAACGTGGCGGCGTGCCACGCAGCTAACTTCCTATCAAGCCGTTGCATCTCACTCGAGGAGCTTCATTTTTTCTCCTGGAGACCCAGCTGTGGAAACCACAGAAACTCTAGACCTTGAAAAGGGTCCAATCACTAAGAAGCCATCTTACAGGTCCTGGGAGGCTCAGCGGTTTCTTCCAGGTGGGTCGCTCGGCTTTGCGATAGTCCAAGGCGTTTGTGCCACCGCGGTATTTGTCGGCGGGATAAGCACTGCTCTCGGGCTCTCTGCTGCTGCTGCCGCAACCGCCGCCGGGCCAGCAACCGGTTTACACGCCAACAGGTTCCGGATTCCAATGCTGGCTGTCGCCGGAGTGGGTGCATTCGTCAACCTTCTCCTTTTTTGGAACGCAGAACGTATGCGCAGGAATCCGGCTGCTCGCTGGCGAATGCGTCCTCTTACCCGAAAGGAGCGCTTCGAGAAATGGCTTCAGCTCGGTGCATCCGAACTTACCTTACTTCTGATCGCAGGGGAACTACTTGCCCATCCGCTCTTTCACCACGAACTGTAGCCACCGTTATAGGCTGGCTGCTCGGGTTTCTCAAGTTCGCTTTCAAGCCTCGCACGCAACCGCTCACTGAAACCGATCGGCAAAGTGAATGTGCGTTTATCTGCGATCAGATAAAGAATATTGTGAGTCGAATCCAGAATAGCTGCGCAATGGCGGCAGTGGGCCAGATGTTCTTCCACGCCGGCACGTACGGAAGGATCGAGGTCGCCGTCAAGGTAATTGGAGATTTCGCGCCACACGTGTTTGCAATCGAGCACCATAACTAGCCTTTCGTGTACTTCCTGCATTGCGCTCGTAAATCCGGCGCCACGATTTTCTGCATCATCAAACGCGCCCGAAATAGCCTTGTCTTCACCATCCCTATGCTGATACCGAGCAATTGAGCGGTCTCCTCGATACTCATGTCACGACAATCGCGTAAGATCAATACTTCGCGATACTTTTCCGGCAGCTCGTTTACCGCTCGACGTAAAGTTTCCCGCAGTTCTTTTCTCTCAAGGGATTCTGAAGGAATCTCGCGCCAGTCAGTCAGAACCGCCGGAGTGTAATCGCTATCACCATCATCCGCGAACCCTTCAAGCGAGATCTCGGAGCCCGCACGTGACCGGCGAAGCTTCATTCGCGCTTCATTCAACGTGATCTTAACCAGCCAACTACTGAACTTCGCCTCTCCCCGAAAGCTGCCAAGGGCCTTGTATGCCTTAAGGGCTGCTTCTTGCACAACCTCTTCAGCATCAGCCTCGCTCTTCAGAACTGAATAAGCGGTCAGGAAGACTGCCCGCTCGCATGGTTTTATCAAATCATAGAACAGATCCCGTTCGCCCGCTTTAATACGAGAGATCATCTCCGCTTCCGTGAGCGGCTGCGGGCTCGTCGTGGTCGACGACTGAGTCTCGTTGTAATTCAAGCGGCAACCCGCGAATTATAAGCCAAGTACCCAGTAACATGTTGGACCACGACCGGTTCTGCAATGGCCGCTCGTTCCGGTGTATTTGTGTTTGTGAGCCTTTCCATCTCCGCTCTTCCGTGATCTGTTCCCTAGTATTGTTTTGTCCCGACTACTTCTTGATGACTGTTGAGGGCAAAAGTTACGGGGCGCGGCGCGCTGTGGGGCGAATTCCGGTTGTTCGGCTGTGCTTCAAGATTGTGTCTGTGCGCGGCTTTTGGTGGTTGTTAACCATTCGAACGAAGTCATCACGCTCCGAAGGAGGCGGTGCGCACAAGACGCCCTGTAACTTTTCTCGCCGCCTCTCATCTGAATGGCAGAACTTAAGACTTGATGTATGGCCTTCTTAGGGAGGGTCTTGACGGTTCCCGATGTTTTCGGGAAAGAAGAGGAAATAAATATGAAGTTATCAACGATCTGCAAGAATCTGCTGCCTGAGCTGGCCCTGCTCCTGGCTACCAGCGCATTCGCGGCAAACAACGTTAACAAGGGTTCAGTCGAAGTGTTTGAGCCCCAAACCATCAGTGGACATCAACTGGCGCGGGGCGGTACAAACTTACCTGGGACGGAACCAGTTCCAGGATTGAGCTGATGATCTTGTCGCAGGGGAAGCTGATGGCGACCGTGCCCGCTCGCTTGATTGAACTGGGTCAAGCCCGCCGTGAGAACGCGACCGAGTCACAAAAGAACGATGATGGTAGCCAGTCTCTGACCCAGATCGATTTCGCCGGCAAGAAGTACGCGCTGGCTTTCGGCATGGAGTCGGCGGCAACTGACTCGACGCCTTAGGGTGGCAGCCAGTAAATAACACTTGGTCGCGCAATCGGCCATGGTGCAGTCTACCTCCGGCGCACACAACGGCTACGGCCCGTTGTTGCGCCTCGTGCCTATAGCGATTTTTAGGCCCAACGAGGCCCAGCCTATGGCAGGAATTGGCCAAGCGATGCCCATCAAGGCCGAGGAGTGCGGCACGGAATCCTCCAGTCTCGAGCACGGCAGCAGCGAACTAGCTGGCCAATCCATAGGACAACCCGAGCCACTGGTAGACGAAACTCGAAGGCTCGAAGTGGTTTTGCGAGGTCGCAGAGGCCTAAGTCGGGTTTCAGATCGCGCCTCTAGATTTAGTTAGGGACCACAGATTTGTGAATGCGGGAAGAGAGATCGACGTTTAATTTTCTAGGGATTCGCCGGTTGCATGAGGCGACGTGAATGCATCGTTCGTCGCTTTCGGCGATGGTTCCCAGAAAGAAGGAGACTATTAGAGCTCCATGTATCTGATGGTTTTTTCACGTAGGTTCGGGTCATCACCCGCGGGTTCGAAGGTTTTGCTTGTCTCGATTGCGATCATGCTCCTCTGCGGAGGTGTTCAGCTGCTGGCCCAGGACCAGCCCGCACCTGCTCCGAGTGTAAATACCCCGGCCCCCCCCAGCCGCGGGCGGACCGCAAGCAGATGTGGGGCCCTATGCTATTCCAAAAAAGAGAGATCAGCCTCCGCTCGCTCTACCGCCGGAAAAGCCAAGTAAGATCGAGGGCCTGCTCGACTACTCGATCCACGTAAATGTGCCTCTTGTGGAGATACCGGTTAGCGTCACAACCAAGGACGGACAGTTTATCTCCTCCTTGCAAAAGGATAACTTCCGCGTGTACGAGGACGGTGTCCCGCAGACAATCAGCAGTTTCGCTGTCTTTCAAGCGCCAATCACCGCCGTACTCTTGGTGGAGTTTGCATCAACCAATTATGCCTTCGTGATCGATGCTCTCCGAGCCTCTTATAGCTTTGCCAATACACTCAAGAAAGACGACTGGGTGGCAGTCGTCTCCTACGATATTAAGCCGCAAACTCTGCTGGATTTCACGCAGGATAAGGGAGCGATCTTCGGCGCCCTAAACCAGTTGCGCATACCTGGCTTTGCGGAGACCACCTTGTTCGATGCTCTCTATGACACGCTCGACCGAATGGATCGGGTTGAGGGGCATAAGTACATTATTCTGGTGAGTACCGGTTTCGACAGCTTCAGCAAGATTAACCTGGATCAGATCACGAAGAAGATCAGGTCCACGCATGACGTAACCATCTTCCCCATCAGCGTCGGACGGCTTGCACGAGAAAGATACGAGGCGACGGGGCGAGCGGCGCCGCATGGATTAGGCATTCCGATTTCGCGGATCGACTACCTCCAGGCTGATAACGAACTGCAAACCTTTGCTCGCTTGACTGGGCGGCCGCTTTTACCAGCCGCGCTTTGAGGCTGAATACCGGGAGGTCTTTCATGATATCGTCGGCGAAATCCGCAACCAGTACGAAATTTCCTTTCGGCCCACCAACTCTAAGCTGGATGGCAGTTATCGCAAGCTGAAAGTAGAAGTGGTAGCGCCGGATGGAGGGGCACTAAAAGTGCGCAACCAGAAGGGTAAGGATGTGAAGTTTCAGGTCATCGCCCGGGAAGGCTACACGGCGAAGAAGACTGTGGAATAGTTTAGCGAGACCATGAGCTTCGTTCGGGGGAGATTGTCTCAGGCAGGGGGTACCATTTAAAAGCGACCCGCCGATCATTCTATTGGTGCGGTGGAGTCTCGACTTTGCACTCACTCAGGGACCTCGCCCTTCGTAACGCACACCCCGATCGAGAACGATTCAGATGAGGCGACAGAGCCGATGGAGGATGGGCCCGATAGTCTGAATGTGTCTCCAAGGACTCGCCCGCATCTCATACGCTGGAGCAGACTTTCACCTCGGCAACTCAGTTGTCCCATGACTAGAACATGAAGCAGGCGGAACCATTGCATCTGCCGGCATCGTTGTTCGACCAAGAATGCGAGCGGAGTTCTGAGATTTTGAAGCAGGTTGGTGTATCCCAAGAAGCTGTGATTGCTGAGCTGCGAAGTAGCGAAGTAGCTGATGTAATCCGGAGGACAGCGCCAATGAGCATTATAGAGAACCAGCCAGTCTGACTTTTCGTGACCTGTCGATGCACGGAAAGATCTTGGAATGGACAGCCCATGAACTGCTAGGTCAGTCAGCGTTTTGCTTTCTCGAATTCCTTGGCCAGCATCTCCCTGACGCGGACGCTGAATCCGGCCGGCAATTCAAATCTTTGCTCGTCGGCCAGTAAGACAAGCACATTGTGCATGCTGTCCAGCAACACCGCGCACTTGCGGCACTGCTCCAGGTGGGTCTCAAGCAAGCGCCGCATGCTTGGAGATATGTCGTCATCGAGATAATTCGAGATCTCCCGGCGAACCTCTTCGCAACTCAGGGTGATCATGGCCGTGCCTTTCCTGATCCTGGGTGACTGGCCCATGAGCGCGACACAAAGTAATCGCGGACCATGAGTCGGGCCCGCAACAGTCGAGTCTTTACTGCCGGCACGCTTATTTCTAGTGCCGCCGAGGCCTCGGCAATGTTAAGCCCGTCGATGTCGCGCACGATCAGCACCTCCCGGTAGATCTCCGGAAGCGCCTCCAATGCCTCCTCAAGATGCGCCGCGAGTTCCTTTTGTGCGAGGGCTTCTACGGCGATCTCTCGCCACTCGGCGAGTTCAATCGGAGTATATTCATTCTCGTTATCGGCGGATTTTAGAAGCTCCAGAGACACCTCGCGTCTTTGTCGCAGACGCATCCGGGCTTCGTTGGCCACGATGCTCAGTAACCAACTAGAGAATCTCGCCTCCCCACGAAATGTACGCAAGCCTCTGAACCCCTTCAGGATCGCCTCTTGCGACACCTCTTCGGCGTCGGCCGCGGTCCGCAGAATCGCATATGCTGTGTAGTACACACGGCGCTCGATCGGTGCAATGAGTTCGCAATACCGTTCATGATTTCCAGCTAGGATCTCAGCGACGAGCGCTCGTTCCCCCTCGAGGACTCGATCATTTTCGGATTCCGTAATCAGGGTGTTCTGCATTCGCACACAGCCGCGCAATCCCACCGCCGGTGGGAATCTGAGAGTCGAGTCCGCTGGTAGGATTCACGACCTGTCGGAAAGTTTCAGGTTTCCGACGCGCACTTTTCGACGTGCAGATTTCTGAAAACGATCGTAACTTTATCGAATGTTATGGCATCAGATTCAGGTGCGAGGTGGGGTGTGCCTGTCAACGAAACTGATCTCATTTCACCAGTCGATGAAACTCAGAAATCATCCTCCCCCTCTTTGCTGCTCTCGAGTGCAGCTCTCGTGGGCAGCCTCGTAGAGGGCGCGTGTGCGATCCTTGTCGCCAGTGCGTCCGCCAAGCTCTTTCTCGGACTCGGAGCTGTAGCGGGGGCGGTGAAGGCTTCGCGCTTGCATGCCGATATTGTGCGCATCCCAGTCTTACTCGTTTCGGCTGCCGCCGCGCTGATTACGCTGTTGGTCTTGTGGAACGCCTGGCACGCCCGGAACCGGTCTGCCGCTCGCTGGCGAAAGAGGCCGATGACGTTGCGCGAAAAATTCAGCTTTGCCGTTACCCTCTTGGCTTCCGTCATGACACTAGCTCTGGTGGTCGGCGAAGCGATCGAGCATCCGATCTTCCATATTCACTAGGAAATCTTCTCGCCGCAACCGGCTAAAAGTGGACAACCAATCCTCCCGAGACGACCAGATTATGCTGTTCTGTGCGCATGGAGCGGAACGCCTAAACTGGGGTTCTCTAACGTGTAGAAGTTCCCAAACTCGCCTCTGACGCCGATCGGCAACAGCAGTTTGAGCTGGGTACCGACCTCAGCGCCGAATTGCCCTGTCGCCGCGGTCCTATGCATCTCCGTGTTAGCTACTCCGCTTTGCAATACGCTACTTCCCTCGTACATGTCCGAAGCCGCGCGGATAGCCACGGCGACACGGGAGCGCGGCTGACAAACCGGACTCGCGACGGACGCGTCACAATTAACGTTGCGAGAGTGCCAAGCTCATTCTTCTCTTCTTTAGCAAAGCTAAGACAGCACATCCATAGCATCAACATTAGTAGAGGTTGAATTACCGCCCACCTCGCGAACAAGATCGCGCATAACTGGAGATGCTGATCGAGCCACTTAGTTACAGATCTCGGAAGCGCGAGTGCCTCGGAAACTTTTTCCCAAGTCTTGAATCATTCCGTCACGCCCGAAGTGGGCGAATCGCAAACGCAAAGAGAGATCCAACGAACAGGAACCTGATGATGCTACTGGCTTCGTGCGTTCTGGCGAGTTCCATCAGCGTTTTCGCTCAGGACGCCACGAAGCAAGATGGCGTGCAAAAAGAGGAACAAAACAAAATGAGATGAAGCAGGACTCCATGGGCAAGGACGAGATGAAACAGGATTCCATGGGGAACGACGCCATGAAGCACGATCAGATGACAGAAGGCAAGAAACAGAAGAAAGCCCACAAGTCCAAGAAGGAGAGCAAGAGGGCGCAATGGGCAAGAATGAGATGAAGCACGGCGACAACGTGAAACAGAGCGACAGCATGCAGAAAGACGAAATGCAGCACTGAGCTTGAATGACGTTTTAGCCTACCTGACCGCAACCCAAACCAAACCAAAACCCGAGTCTCAGAATCTCAGACCACAAACATCAAAGGAGAAGTGAATCGTGAAAGCAACTCATCGACAAGATAGAACAGCACTGGACAGTTCTCGCATACTAGCGATAAGCCCGTTCCTTGCACTCGCCGCAATTTTCTCTTTGGTGGTGTCGCCGGGGACCTCGCAAGCCCAGGTTTCCGTTAAGCGGCGGCTCTCGCCAGAGATCCTCGCAATGCACGCTCGCGCCAAGCGTCCTGCAGCTACGGCGCCGGCGACGAGCCTGGAACTTGCAGCGACTGCCACTGCACTAACGTCATCGAGTTTCAATTCTGAGCAGGGACCTGGTCCTGGCCCAATTGGTCCCGGCCCCGGGTGCAATTTGTTCCCAGCGCCCGCGTCCATAGGCACCACAGTCCCTCTATCGTACTTTGGACCGCCCCCTTCCGACACCAATCGTAGTTTGGTCGGGCCTGTTCAATTGCTGGATACCGGAGTGGTTGACGTCGCGCATGGGACCATTACCATACCGCTTTATTTAGGCCATCTGAAGGGAAGCGGAAAAAATGTATGGTACGTCTTGACCGATGTTGACGATCCCAATGTCGCTGCTGAGTTGGGCCTGAATTTTTCCGCCAAGCTTACTTTCGCGTCGCACTCAGCTAGAACGGGAAACCTCGATGCTAACGGAGATATCGTGTTTGACGCAGGCACTGTGAACTTTAAGCCTGAACGGAAGATTGTTCCTGGTCCTGCCGGTCACGAATTTCCTCCCACGTTTGCGACCCCGGGTGCCATTGGGGATGCGAACTATGGCCCACTCGTCCAAATCGTGAATGCCGGCAACGTGATTTACAACGCGCCCATGGTGGCTTTCGACGTGAACGCCAATCAGATCAGCTTCCCTAACGGTAATGTGGACTACACCAAAGTGCACGACCAGGTCGTGGCCATCGATCCGGTGAACATGACGGTAACTCTTAATCTCATTAACGGCTTCAGCTTCGGCCGCCCTGTTTGGTATCTCTCGATGGATACGAGCAACGCTCTAGGGGCTGCGATTGAACACAACACTCTCGCTCCGCTAATGCAAAAACTTCTGTTGGGTCACGATGACAGCTTCGCCAGCCCCGTCGAGCGTATCTTCATCAGCACCAATGGACCTGAATCGGGAGGCTGCAACAATCCACTGCGGCAAGGGCTGTCGGCAGATCTCGCCGACAGCTTTAGGCCAAACAACGTCTTGGGTGGAATCCCAACCATCGCGCTCGATTACAGCCCCTACTGGGATGCGCAATTGTTCGAATGGACCCAGGAGGCGATCGACCAAGGGTTCCGCGGACAGGTGCGCGAGGAGTTCCAGATTCTCACCTTTGTTCAAGACAAGTTGATCACTGGGCCAGGTGGAGCGGCGTTTGGGAGCTCGGGCTTCTCGATCAACTGCCCGATCGTCCAGCGTCTGGATTGAGAGCCGGCACGCTAACACTAAAGCGGCCCGCCATCTCAGACTTCGAAATGGCGGGCCTTTTCATACCGTAGCTTAGCCGGAATATTCCGCCGCCTCACGATTGGTTTCGGTGGCATCCTAAGCGGCGATTGATAGCACGACATGACCTTCACGATGGTCCGTTGTGCTCCAGGTAACTTCTTAAGGAGAACGAGATGGCAGTAAAGTTAGTGGTGATTTATCCACGCCCAAAGGATGTCGAAGCCTTCGAAGCAGCCTACAACCGAGAGCATGTGCCCATGGCGGTCGCGAAACTTGCCGGCAAAACCAAGATTGTCGCGACCGGGGTACTCGGTTCTCCGGCGGGCGAACCTCCCTTCCACCGCATCGCTGAGGTCTATTTCCCGTCGATGGAGGCTCTCGAACAGTGTGCAGCTTCCGAAGGCGGCAAACAGACGATTGGGAATGCAGTTTCGATTTCGTCGGGCGGCGCACCAGTCTTTCTGGTCGTGGAGGAGAAGACGTTTGTATTTTGAATGGTACAGGCCGACAGGGCTCCTGCTATTGCCACTCGTGATGTTTGGGTTTGTGGCCAGCGCAGTCGGACAAACCAACCCTAATCACCTCGCACGCGAACAGTCGCGGTATCTCAGCCGGGCCATGAATCAACCTGTGGACTGGTACCCTTGGGGTGCGGACCCATTCAAGCGCGCAAAGGAGCTACACCGTCCCATCCTTCTAGATGTTGGAGCTGTATGGTGTCCCTGGTGTGCGCTCATGGATCGCGATACGTACAGCAACGTCGACATCGCGAATTACATCAATCAGCACTTCGTCGCTGTGAAGGTCGACTTCGATGCCTCACCGAAGCTGGTGGCGCAGCTGCAGCAAGCCCAAGCCGTGCTGAATCTTCCTGCCGGGCTACCTCTCACATCATTCATGACGCCAGACGGTAGGCTTTACTTTGGAGCCGGGTACCTCCCTGCTGAACGCAAAAATGGTAAGCCATCTTTTCGTGAAGCCGCTGATGAAGCTCTGGCTCGCTTCGCGAATAGATCCACGGTTGAGGAGCAGTCATTTCAGTTGGAGCTAGAAGAATGACCATGAAAAGATTAGTCTTGCATTTCTTTCTGCTGTCGATGCTGAGCAGCCCGCTGCTGTTTGCCATCGATAATCTGAAGCTCAATTCGAAACTCGATTACACAAGCGACAGCCTCGATGGTCCGTTGATCACGGGAGATGATGCGCAGAAAGGATTTGTTCCGGGCAAGCCCAACTACGTCATTATTTACGGCGAAGGATGCTTCAACTCCAAAAGACAGGCGCAGCGCACTGTTGAGCTGTACAACAAATACCGTTCCCGGGTGCACTTTGTCGTCATCGACCTAGACATTCAGCGCTCGCCCGAGCAGCAAAAGCTGGTCAAGCAATACTACAAGGGCTATATCCCCCACGTTCTAGTGTTGGATGCCCACGGTGAAGCCCTTTACAACCAGTCTGGAGAAGTGGACTCCGAGGCTATCGGGAATATCTTCGAGAAGGCTCTCGGCCACTGATCAAAGGATCTCGGCGCCGGTAGGAAGATCTGCTTTGACGCTGCCTAGGATTAGGACGTAGTGAGTTCGCCCACGAACGATAGATGAGGGGGCTACGCTACGATAGAAACGTTAATCTTGATCTCTGCGCTTCAGGGTCGGACGGTCGTCTTGACTGCCGGTATCGCTCCCATTGCCGGGCGTTTTGCTGCTGTCCGCCGTAGTGCGCTGCCGCAACGTAGGACGCTTGTCGTGTTCCACATTCTGATCCTGTATCTTACGACGGTTTTCGAGGGAAGCGAGCCGCGCCTTCACTTCGTCGAACTCTGAGGTCGTCACCAGGTATTCTGGGCGGGCTGGCAGGATCCGATGGATTTCTTCCTGCGTCTTGGTGATACGGTCGGGCGTCTGCGGGTGAGTTGCAAAGGCTTTGGCAAGCCTACCAGGTTTTTCTTTCTCCTGCGCCTGGACCTTCTCAAAGAATGCAAGAAAGGCCTGCGGATCGTACCCGGTCTTGTACATATACTGCACGCCGAGATAGTCGGCCTCGGCTTCGAAATTGCGCGAGAATGTCATAAATGTCAGCGGCAAGGCCAGACGAGCGGCGCTCTGAAGCGCATACCCGAGGCCGCCGCCCACAAAAATGAGCGGAATCGTGGCAAAATTGGCCAGCTGTCCACGGGTCATCTGGCGTGTCCCGTGACGTGCTGCGACGTGCGCAATTTCGTGCGCCATCACGCCTGCCAGTTCCGCCTCTTCGTCGGCCGCGAGGATCAGCCCCGAGTTCACGTAAAAGAAGCCCCCCGGCAATGCGAACGCATTAATTGAATCGTCATCGACCACCTTGATCGTAAATGGGACGCGCGCGTCGGAGTTGCGCACTAGATTCTGCCCGATGCGGTTGACGTACTCATTTACCACTGGGTCCCGCACCAGCTTCGCGTTCTGCTCAACGTGCTGGGCCAACTCCTTGCCCATGCGGATTTCCGTCTCCAGCGAATACCAGTTTCCAAGCTTGCTTCCCTTGCCAACAGCGCGGTTGCCGATGGCATTCACGTCGTCCTTACCGCCGGGCTTGACGTTGGGCAGTCTTGATTCGGCAGAAGATGTTTGACCATCTTGCGAAACCGTCGCGAGCTGAGGGGCTTCAGTCTTGGTGGGTGAGCCGCTCGTATTCGGCGACGGTGGAGTCGCCGACACTCCGTTACCCTGGCTCAATGCGAACTGGCTCAACGACAACAGCAGGGCGGCCACCAGCGTACTGCCACGGAACCTCATCTGAAATCCTCGCTAACTAACACGCCCGGTGCGCTGCAAACACGAACCGGCTACCCGACCTTCTCAACCATCGCGAAGCCTGCTGGGCGGCTCAGTGAGGACAACTGACGTTTTGATCTTTTATTCCATCTCGACAATGCGATTTTGCACCGTTAGATCACGTGCCTGCTCTATGTCAAGTGCAAGCCGATTTCCCGTTAGCCGCTTTTAATTGTCCGTTAAATCGACATCTCTCGAGAAGTGGCAGCGGCGGGACTCGGTCCGGCACCTTGCCTGCAACACGGTTTGAATGTCCACCGGGATGCCCGGCATGAAGCCCACACATGGACTCGCCTTATGATGGCAGCAACTGTAGGGAATAAATCGGGAGCCCAAGGGTTATCGAACAGTGGTGGATCGAAGACCACAACGAGTGCGTAGCAACGACGACCGCAACGAAGAAGGCACCATGAACTGCGAGATCTGCAAAGTAATCCAAAAACTCGGCCTTCCCAAGTCAGCCCATGAATTGTGGTTCTGCACCGACAAAGGGATGCCGCATCGTCGAAGGCGCGTAGCCATGGTCCAGCGAATGAACCGTCGGCTTCGGAGAGGATTCGCATAAGATCGAGTCTGGCAAGGGCCATTTGGGGTAGCGGGGAATGATGTTGCTTGGCGAGACGATATGGGTACGTATCCCCAGATTCACCGGGCGCGAACAATGGCGCTGCTGTTGTTTCACCCAGTCCTAATAACGGTGGCGAAGCTGCGCTGGTTAACGCTTGTGCTGAAATCCTCATCATTCGTTTCCGCGCCACACATTTGAACACAGGGCATCTTATGAAGGCATGGAGTGCTTGGGGCAATCCCAGCTATTGTTGAGTGGGTCTCCTTGCCCGTCCTAGCGGCTAAATCCAAGAATTCCGGATCGCAGTTGTTCGACCTGTAGCTGCCAGCTTTTAGTGGAGTATTTCCCACTGAAAAATTGAAACGAAGGAAACAACAGTTGCAAGTGTTGTATGTATCATCATAAATCTATTCAGATTAGCGGCAGCGGCCAAGCTTGAGACTCACCGCCAGGTCATTGTGAAAATTATTACGAGTTTGTGGTCGCAGGCCGGTCCGCGATACGCTCAAACAGCGAAGCTCATTGACTGAGAATCGGATCCATCTCCTCGTATTCCTGTCTTCATTTGCAACCCAGTGACCCGCTCGTCGCCAGCGATTAGCCTGCCCGAAACGATTGTTGTCGGTGTCGAATCTTACCGCCTAGTGGGAAGTCGGTGAGCAAAGGAATAAAAGCACCGTATTTACCGTTATTACTTCAGTACAAAACGCGATAAGCCAGGTAATCGGTATGAAGAAGATAACGTATTTAATGGTGTTGTGTGCAGTTTCGTTATTAGTGGGACGGAGCGATGCGAAGGAACCCAGCAGTGAGAGTAGGAACGCTTCGAGTTCCAGGGGTGACATCACTGTCCAGGGTTGTATAGCTAGGTCTACCGGCTACTATACCTTGATGCAGACCGAGCCAGGGAACACTTATAACCTTGAAGAGGCGATTAGGACGATAAAGCTCGGTTCGTACCTGGGTGAACAGGTGGAAGTAACGGGTTGGGAATCACCTCAATTGAGTAACAGTTCCTCAGTTTTCTATAGCACTGCGCCCAGTGCAGTGACGGTAATGGTCATGTCCATCAAGGCACTCGCAGAGCGCTGCACAGAGGGGGAAATAAGTGCAAGTGCTGATTCTAGCCAGGTTTCGGGAGCAGAACTGGATTTGTCGTCCACGCCCCCGGATGCGGAAATCGAAATAGATGGAAATTTCGTGGGCCACACGACATCTATTGTGGGTGTGTCGGCAGGTGACCATCAGGTCATCGTGAAGAAGAGGGGCTATCAGCCTTGGAAAAAGAGGATGGTGGTCACAAGCGGCCGAATAAGAATACACGCCGACTTGGAGGCCGAGTCGAAGTAGGCTGTAAGCAACAAACGCGCTCCCAGCGAGAACGTTACGTTGGTGCCTTGCACGGCAGTTTGCCTCACCAGCGGGGGGGCGATCTGGCTTACGTGTTTGACTGCGTCCATGGTCGCGGAACGTACCCACGCACCGTCACGGACTGCTGAGGCCACACAAGGATTGAGGTGCACAGTGTCATCCAAGCTCACCCTGTTCCCCCAAGTCGGACGTTCTGTGCTCGGTTATCCAAGCAGACTTTTGAGTCGTACCAAGGTCGCAGAGAAGACCGTCGCATTCCAGTTTCAAAGGCCTCGTAACTTCTTGTTTCGTCCGGGACAGTTTATTGATTTGGGTCTGCCAGGACTTCCACGAAATGGGTCGCACGGTCTTAAGCATACCTTCTCGATCGCAAGTTCTTGTTTCGCCTCCGACATTTTGTTGGCTACGCGAATGCGCGATTCTTGCTTCAAGCGTGCTCTATCGGTCTTGCCACTCGGTACCGAAGTCAGCATACGGGGCCCGATGGGCTCATTCGTTCTGCATAACGATGTTTCAAGACCGGCAGTTTTCCTCGCAGGAGGCATCGGTATAACTCCCTTTCTGAGTATGCTTTCCTCCGTGCCGATAGAAAAACATCACCCACCTGTCTTTCTTTTTTATGCGAATCGATATGTCGAAGATGCCGCGTTTATGGACACCCTGTGCAATCGCGAAAAGGTAACCGAAAACTTTCACTTTGTCCCAACGTTTACCCGCATCGCGCCAGGCCAGGGCGGATGGAAGGGGACAACCGGTCCCATCAACGCACACATGCTCTCGAACTACATCAGTAATTTGCAAGATCCGATTTATTACGTTGCCGGACCTCCAGGCATGGTGGCAGGGACTCAACAAACCCTGGTCGAGCTCGCTGTCCCTGAAGAAGACATTCGTACAGAGAATTTTGCAGGTTATTGAGCGCAACGGGATTGGACTCAATTGATTGATGGCGGAGCTTTCAGTCTCAATCAACGGATTCCTTGGCACCGGCGCTACCTTCGCTGCGGACCTTAACTTGGTTGTGCAACTCGCCATGGGGCGCTCTGATCGTCGGACTGATTCTCGCAAAGCACAAGCTACACAGAGCCTACGGTGCATGCCAAACGACGGTTTCGCTTTCCAACCTGTCATTGATCGGATTCGAGATGTGGCCTTCGTTCCGGCAACAACTGGCAGCCCACCTCCCCACAATTCTCCACAACAGGTATTACACGATCGCAACGAGCCACGCTGCTTTGGGGGTCAGCGGCCGGAACTCATGGGACTCTACATCGTCCTTGGTGGGCACGAACCTCGCTCCTCGACACTTGCGCTTCAAAGACTGGAAGTGGTGGCTGCGAAGCGAACTGCTGCTCTGCTACGTTGCTTTTATAGGCGGCTTGGGTAGTTACTATGCATGGTACATAGCGCCGTTCCCTTAGTGCTCACATTGCAAAGTTGGCGTCCTGAGCGGAACTACAAAGACGCATTGAGCCCAGTTGCAATTGAAGACGTCGTGGATGCCCATTTCGTAATTCCGGTAACTTAGTCATCATCCTCCCATGGTTATCAACGTCGTGAATGGCGGCTTCAACTGACTGCGTCATATCGGAATAAATCGTCCAGCCGCTGGTTATCAACAATGATGGTCAGCAATGACGATAACGCACACCGTTGATAGGAGAACATCATGAGATACCAGTGGGGAAGTGCACTGCTCATCTTAACTAGTCTATGCGGGTTAAGAGTGGGGCCAGGGCGGAAACTCACCGTGAGGTGACTGTAAAAATTCCATATGTGTTCGTGGCCGGTGGCCGCACGCTCCCTGCGGGCACGTATACAGTAAGTCGGTTGTCAGACGATAGGCTGGCCGGCCTGAGTATCGTCAACTACGAACAGCAATCAGGCGTTTTAGTGTTAACCAACCACTTTGAGGACCGGCCCGCCGATGAGGCCAAGGTCCGCTTCGAGCGAGTTGGCGACATCTACTACCTCAGATCCATCGAGACTTTGGATGGGGTGTACACCGTCTCCCTCCCACACGCCATCTCCGTGTTGGCGAGATCAAAGCACGGTGCCGGCACATCAGCTTCCGGGATGCCATGAAGTTGGCTCGCACATTTCGTACCTGGTCGCGAGTCGTGCTTTACCAACACCCGCGACCAGTGCGGGATGCACTTTTTTACAGGTCCAATCGACAATCCGAGAAGCTGAGAAATGGGATGTGCAGTAGCTAGGTCGGAAGTGGCACCACCATTGCTGTTCGTTCCAATCCCAGGCGTTTGTAAGAAGGTTGTTACCTCAGAGAATTTCTCTTCGTGTTCGATGTTCTCCCGATTAGCTGGAACAAATCTCACCAAAGAGTTGGGTTACAAAGGCGTGACAGACGAGAATCTGAACCCTACAACGTTGGATCAAACTTCTATTGAACCGAGCCCGTCGAACAATGAAGATGTTCGATGCCATTGGCATGGGGTGGCGAAGCGGCGTTTTTTCCTCAGGAGCATCGGAATCGCTGGCACCGCACTGTCCGTAAGCGTGATGTTGGGTAGCGAGAGCTATGCGCAAGCATCGCGCCGCAACACTGTGAAGCTTCCGAAAGGGGACGCTGTGCTTTTGCAATTGGTGGCAGCTTTCGAATTGATCGAAGCAGACCCGGTGCAGGCCAGGGAGTACGCGCGCAGGCTTGAGGAAGACATACAGGCTTTCGAGGAGTGGCAGCGTACGTGATTCTAACGTTCGGTCATGATCCGGAGTTTGGCGGACCTGTCGCCACCGTCACCGAATTCTACATAGTGCCTAGCCGTCGAAGCCACGGGATCGGCAGCAAGTGATTCAATTTCTTGAAGACACCTGTCGCGATTCTGGAAATCACGAGTTTGGAGCTGCAAATAGAGCAGGATAATCCGGAGGCGCAGTCTTCTATCGTTCGTTCGGTTTTCAGACTCATGAGCGCATCACGCTGAGCAACCGAGTCATCACACCGACAAGCGAGATATGACAGGGCGCTTTCTCGGTTCTCGATGCAAAGACGTGAGCCTGCCGCCCCTATCCAGTTCGATTGCGCGCAAATGTAAGTATTTTGTCAAGACAGAGAAACTTCTTTCGGTTAATCTAAACTACACGTGCAGATCTCCAGGTAAGTTTCGGGATAGCGCTTTAGCGTCACATCAGCAATTCGAAGCAGTGCGCCGGGCAGCTAGCTAGTGCTGGAGCAACTCCCAGTTGGCCGGAACTCTTCCCGACGGTCCGGGCGTAGGGTGGTCCTTCGGATGCGAGTGAGGAGTGATTCCACACCGTTGACCATCCATTGTTTTTCGTAATCGAGGGACTCTCTGTTGAAGTGTTCGTGGTCTTGGAAAATACAGTCCACATGTTCCACATAGTTTTTGACCTCGCACGTCCCTGGTTAGCTTGATTGCGAGAACACCGTTCGCTACCCACTATGCAGACATTCCGTCTCATCCTTGTTATCTTGGCGATCCTAACCCAATAGTTCGAGAATCGCCAAATCGCGGCTGAATCAGCACGCAACTCCTTCTGGACATAGGTGAAACGGTTCGAATGTAGCTATATTATGTGAAGATCAATAGTTCCTTCATCCGAGCATTACAAAAACGCCCTTGTTTATCGGAAACCTGGAAGCGGGCACCGACTGTCAGCCGCTCCCCCGCTCTAACCTCGACTTTGTTTGTCAATGTAAAGAATGATATGGCGATCGCCGAGGAAGAGATTTTCGGTCCTATGCTCCATGTGATCGCCTATGACTCCGAGGATGAAGCGGTCGGCATTGCGAATGACTCTAAATACAGATCCTTTAGCACGCTAACGAAGCGGGCATGAAGTGGCCAAGGCCACCAAGTGTTCATTTTCTCCGCCGCCAGAGTCGTCGAGGCAAGAGGTACGTGAAACCAGCAAAGCCCTCCCATTGTGTGGAGGTACTCGTCAATCCGTGATCAAAACCCACATCGACCACGAGGTTTTTCCGCAGCGAATACGATGTGGACCATAGATTCCCAAGCGCATAGCCGTGCGCCAACGGCTGTGTGAAGTGCCATATCTCACCAGAGATCGTCAACTTGCCGACTGGATGCGAGATCGAGAGCGTCTGGGCAAACTGCGCTCGCCGTGTCCTGGTCTTGTCGTCCTGCTGCTCCGTCACGAGTCCATTCACGTCGAAATGAAAACCGCCGAGGTCGTCACTCAACAGGATGGTCGCGCTCTGGACGAAGGTGCCGAGATCGAGCTCCGGCGCTGGGCTGGCATAAAGCCGCCTCAGGTACTGGACGGAGATCGTCGGCCGTTCCTCGGCACCCTGCAGAATGACCGCTTGTATGCCTGCGAAAATCTCTCCCAGTCGGTTGCCTGACACCACCGCGCCGGTACTGTGCGTGAAGGGCTCAAACAGGGCCAGCACCTCCATACGCTCGTTGATGCTTAGCTTTGTTACTTGATTGATGCCGAGACGTTTCGAGAACTCAGGCGAATCAGCCGCATACAAGACACCATTCTCGAATTGCAGATAGCCCACTGGGGTCAGCGTTGCAGGAGTTGAGATCGTCGGCCTCGCAGGGTTTGCGCCTGGCGCGTCCGGAAGACTGCCCTGTGCTGGAAGCGTAGGTGGGCAAACCAGGAGTAGCATCGCCAACAGAGTACGAACACCGTTCATCGAGCACAGTCTCCATGTCATTCCCTCGTGAGCTGCTTTCTGCATCGGAGCAAGCCGCAGAAAGATTCAAGGTGAGGTGTCCGGCCCCTGTGAACTGCAAGAACTGGATGATATCTAACACAGCCACCATCCATGTTCGCCGCGGTCTTGAACTCCAACTCGGCGTCATCAAAAAGGAAGGAATGGAACATCCCCAGTCCATGCTCGATGTGGGCCTTTTTCGCAGGGAGATTGGAAGTAGCATCAGCGACCTCGTCTCGAAGCCTCTCCTAAGGTACAACTGACGTCTCGGACAAATATTCCCGAACACTCGCACGTCGCCAACGTTAATGAAGAAAAGTGGGCAAAGGTGAACTGGAGTCACCTTCGCCGGCTGGTTAATTAACGGTGATAGTTACAGGGGCGGAATGGCTTAATGAGCCGGATGTTCCCGTGACCATCAAGGTGAGCTGAGATGCAGGTGTTTGCCCTTTCGTATTGCTACTGCAACCAAGCGAAAACAGTGAAATGAGGACCAACAACCCCAGTACGCCCATCGATAAAATGCTCTTACGCGTAAGCGATTTCCGTTTGCGCGTCGTGAGAATGGTTCCGAACACTCCGATACCAGGTAGCAGAGCCGCAATGCCTGGGAGGGAGTAACCCGTGGCTGGCGGGGTCGTGGCGGCAGAGATGGTCAAGGTCGAGGATGACGCGCTCGATCCGGGAGAGATGGTCGTTGGACTGAAACCACACGTCAGACCAGCGGGCGCAGAGCAGGAGAGGGAGATTTGACTGTTAAAACCTCCGACAGCACTGGCGCCGATCATCAGGTTAGCCGAAGCGCCCGGCGCGACGGTGATGCTTTGACTCGAGAGAGTCAGGGAAAAATCTGGGCCCGCGACCGCCGCCGCGGGTACAACACTGGCGAACACGCTAGTTGTGCTGCCGCCGGCCGGGAAATTCGGCTGGTTGCCGCCTCCGGCCGTGAGATAAAGAGTGTTCGGATCGCCGGAGGGACCACCTCCGCCGAACACCAAATCCCACAAGCCAGGATTCACCAATGCATTCTTTGAAGAATCGGTGAGCTGCCCGAGAAACTTCCCGGTAGTGTCGAACGCGTTTATGGTGCCATCCCCGAAATTTCCCACCAGAATCGCGTTGGGGAACGTGCCGAAGGTAGATGGAGCCGTCACCACGCCCCAAGGCGCATTGAGTTTGCCACCGGCAGCGACAAAGGTGCTGATGAAATTCCCGTTCGTGTCGAAGATATCGACCTGCCCCAGACCGGCGCCGGGCTGAGCGTCGTGCTTGGCGGCATCCTGCATGGCATACGCCACGTAGATCTGGTTTCCGATGACATGGATGCCATGGGGAGCGAAGCCCGGAGCAAGTTTCGGATCGACGAACGAACCGCTTAACGAAGTGAGGTTGAAGTTGCGATCAAGAACATCGATTTTCCCGCTGTTGAAGTTCGCCGCCAAAAGGAATGTACCGTTGAGAAGCGCCAGACCTTTGTAGACTGCGCCGCTGGCGGAGTTATCGAAGGCAACCGTTGCGGTATTGCTGGTACCAATCCAGTTGGCGATCACGCCATCTTCGGTGTCAAAGATAAACTGCCCACCGCTGAAATAGGTGCCGTTTCCGTTTGAGACGTTCCCCGTAGGGCAGCCAGGGCTGCAATTACCGTTCGGATTGCTCGAGGCCCCGGGTATGGTCACCACGAGACCAGTATTCTTGTTACCCTGGCCGTCATAGAGGGTGGAGGTGCCACCGTTATTGTTGGCGATCCAAAAATCTTGCCCCGGAAGTATGGAAATTCCCCATGGATTCAGCAGTTGAGAGTCTGTGGTCTTGGCTACGCCGGCAGTATTAGACACCAAGTTGGTCTGGGAATAGCCGACCTGCTGCGCGAGCAGTCCCAAAGGAGTTGTTAGCGTCATCAGCAGTCCGAATAAGATGATTGCTTTTTTCAAGTTGTTCCTCCATAACCCTGCTTTTTGATTTGTACGAGCCTGCCGTCGGATATTTATTTTTCCGGCCCGAAGCTGCCAGTTACCGGTTGGACAGAGAATTCACATATAGTGCGGCGCCTCGAGGCTTCTAAACTCCCGTTCGAATCGTGCCGAGTCTACAGTCATCTTCTCTAAGGTCGCTTTTTAGAACGCCGCTTTGTCGAGGGAGGGGACTGTACGTATAACTGGGGTACTGCCAGGAAAAGAACCGATTCCGCAGCAACACCATCCAGAAACCGGGGTGTCACTGCACAATGATCTGGCCTGTCATCTTCGGATGAACCGAGCAGTAGTAGGGATATTTTCCCGCCTTGGTAAATGTGTGGGAAAACGTTTCGTCTGTATCCCTCACCTTGGACTTGAACACGCCCTCTGTGCTGACAATCGTATGGGGAGTGTCATCACGGTTGGTCCACGTCACTGTCCCTCCGACGGGTACTGTGACCGTTTGCGGCCCAAAACTGAAATTGTCGATCTTTACGTCCACATTTGGCGAGGACGGTTGGTCGCTCGCACTGGCGTTCGGGGATCCCGCTGACAGCAGTGCAATCGCAATAACTACTACCGCCACGAAAGTTCCTACCCACACGTGTTTACTCGTCATTGTTGTATTCCTTTCCGATGTTGGATCTGTTTGTTTAAGCGGAATCCTCGGTGGCTGCCCTCAGCGAGAGTTAGTTACCAGGCTTGCAGTCGTTCGATTCGCCGCTCTTGGCCCTCGGGCTGTCTGGCTTCCAGGGAGACATTGGCGCGGACGTTGCAATAGGCACCGTGCCGCCTCTCTGGTTAGGGATCTTGCCCCCGAAGCGATCCTCACCCCCCGCTATACGAGGACTCGATTTGTTCCGGCTGATGATCTGCTGGCTTTGAGACCACCCATAGCCCGTCGCCGTTCAAGACATAAATGAAATTGCGCTCGTCCTGAAGCCACTTAACCACTCCCGAGAATTTCTGCACTACTCGAGGAGCGGCTGGATTCGACAAATCCCAAAGCACAAGGTCCTCGTTGGAGGTGCCGCCGTGCATCGGTCGGTCTCCGGTTCCGGAAATGATCGCCAAATCACCCGTCACGTTCATCCTGCTCGACACAGCTGGATCTGGCCACGGAATTACTCCAACCGTTTTCGGTTGAGCGGGCTTGCTGATATCGATAATCGAAATACCTTCATCTTTTGAGTGCTGCACGTAGAGGTAGTACTTGTCATTGACTTTCTTCTGTATTGCCATGTCGACAGGCGATTGTCCAGGGAACGAAATATGTGCGACCACATCTGCCTGGTTGTCGGACGTTTTGATTTTGTGATTCTTGGCCGATGCTCCACCAGACACAAGGAACACGGTGGTAAGAACTGCCAAGGCCGCCGAGTTGAACTTAACGAGGCTGCTTCTTAAATTCTTCACAATCCCCTCCCGCAAATCGAGTCTCACCATGGATAACGGACTTTCTGGTCCCTTATTCCACTCGATCACAGAAATCGTGGAGTGATACCAGCAAGTGATTCAGTTCAACGATTATTGCCTGAGGAGTTGGTTCTCGGGGGAGTCGGGAATACACAATGCTGTCAGAAGCGCTTGCCAAAAGTGTGGTATTGCCACTCGCCCTGCCTGCATTGTGTTTCTCGAAACAAGTTGTTGTTTGAGGGAAATTAATCAACGATTCTGATTGTTTTACTATGTGCCGCGTCAGGAGCGGAGCTGCAACTCGAACCTTTTGAGCTTTTCACCGAAATTGGAGACTTGCAGATCGCGATGCGGCCCCGCTCATCACAGGTGGAGGTCTTCTCGACCGATCGATTCGATCTCCAAATCCGAGAATTGACGAGCAAGCGGCTTGTCTTTCTCTCTAATAAAGTCCGGATCGACAGACACCTCTCTCGTCGCCCCGGGCTCTTTGCGCTCTGTGCGCGGATGTCGGTCCACAGAGGGCGCTACCGATACCAGTGACTCGCGAACTGCCTTCCGGGCTCTGGCCAAGCGTGACATGACGGTTCCTGTCGGGATCAACAATATGCTTGCGATCTCCTGGTACGACATTTCCTCCACTTCACAAAGTAGGAGGGTTTCCCGGTAATGCACGGGCAGATTGTAGATGGCGCGCTGCACTAGCTGGGAGTTAGAGCGATTCATCAGAATCGTTTCGGGAGTCTCCGTATCAACTGGCGGTTCATAGCCGTCCTTCTCCGAGTCGATCGCAACGGTCATACGCCGCTTCAGTTTTGAGCATGAACTGAGAAAAGTGTTTTTCAGGATCCTAAACATCCATGCCCGGAAGTTGGTGCCACGCTGAAATGATGCGAAACTGCGTAAAGCCTTTAGATAAGTCTCTTGCACGAGATCCTCGGCATCGTTCTGGTTGTGCACAAGCCAGCGCGCGAAGTTGTAAAGGGAATCGAACAGGGGCATGGCCAACTCTTCAAACCCTGGCAACGATTTATCGTCTTGTGAGGATGAAGTCCCGAATCCGACAATCCCTTGTAGCCCAAGTGCGATACGCCTCATTTGCCTTCTCCCAAACCAGTTCGAAACCCACTCTCCGCTATGCTGATTTTTTTGTCTGCGAACAAAACTCAATGACTTTTCCACCTTGCTGAGGAGGTCTCCACTTCAACGGTTTCCGGAAATTCTTCGGTACCCAAAACTCAATCACCTTTGCCATGACCATCTCCTTGATCTTGTGATCTCCGACCAATCTGACGTGCCAGTCCTCCGGCGTCAATTTACTGAGGCTTTTCTCGCCATAACCCGTTTGCTGCTTGTTAAGCAATTGGTGTCTAAGGGGTTAGCTCTGCACATTATTCTGGCTGGGTCTGACACTTGGGTCTGCTACAGGTGCTAGACTTCCATGCCGAACCCAAGTGCGCTATGGAACCTGTGCGCCACATGGCGATCGTGCGATTCGGAACCTACGAGGTTTCTCTCCAGTCCGGCGAAATGCGCAAAGGGGGCGTGAGAATCAAAGTCCAGCAGCAACCGATGAAATTGCTGGAGATCTTGCTGGAGCGTCCGGGGGAAGTCGTAACGAGGGAGGAATTGCGCAGCCGAATCTGGGTCGACGAAAGTTTTGGTGATTTCGACCAAGCTGTCAACATCGCCATCGCGAAACTCCGGAGTGCCTTAGGCGACTCGGCTGAAAATCCTCGGTTTATCGAGACGCTTCCCAAACGTGGGTATCGATTCATTGCGGACGTGTCGGTTATCGATACAGACTCCCGCCTGAAAGACCCGCCATCTTCCCCTGGAGATTTGCCGACGACAGAGCCCGGACATAAGGTCCAAGGCGGTGGCCTGGCCGTTGCCCCCAAACGCCGGATGTGGCCGACGCTTCCTGTCATCGCCGCCTTGGCGCTCCTGCTGTGTTTGTCGATTCTTGCCGTTCGGCTATTTCGTTCGCGTGGCCGTGCGCCCAAGGGTATCCGATCCTTGGCGGTGCTTCCGCTGGACAACCTCTCGGCCGATACCTCGCAGAATTACTTCGCGGATGGCATGACGGACGAGTTGATCACCGACCTGGCGCAGATCAGCGCCTTGCGGGTGATCTCCCGCACCTCCGTAATGACATACAAGGGAGCGCGCAAGCCACTGCCACAGATCGCTCGCGAGCTGAACGTGGATGCCGTCGTAGAAGGCACCGTGCTCCGTTCCGGCGACCAGGTCCGCATCACGGCGCAGCTAATAGATGCGTCTACGGACAAGCATTTATGGTCTCAGAGCTATGAGGGTGACTTACGTGACACCTTGGCGCTCCAGAACAGCGTGGCTAGAGCCATCGCAGATCAAATTCGGATTAATGTGACTCCGCAGGAACAAGCTGCGCTGAAAAGCGTAAAGGTTGTTAATCCGGAAGCTTACGAGTCTTATCTTAAAGGGCGCTACTTCTGGAATAAGCGAACCGCGGATAGTTTGAAGGTCGCTCTGGCTTATTTCAAGCAGGCAATCGAAGAAGACCCGAAATACGCCCGAGCCTATTCTGGCTTAGCCGACACGTATGCCTTGCTGGGAGACTGGCAGTATGCAGTGATGCCCCCCACGGAAGCATTCCCCAAGGCGAAGACTGCGGTGCTCAAAGCTCTGGAATTAGACAGTACGCTCGGCGAAGCCCACAACTCGCTTGCGTTCATTCTGGATGGATTCGACTGGGATTTTGACTCTGCCGGGAAGGAATTCCAGCGGGCCATCGAACTAAACCCAGGCTACGCAACCGCTCACCATTGGTATGCTTGGCACCTCAGTCTATTAGGCCGGTATGACGAAGCGATCGCGGAAATGAGAAGAGCGGAAAACCTGGACCCGCTATCTCTTATCATTAACGCCGATCTGGCAGAGCTCCTCGTCATCGCCCACTCTTACGACGAATCAATACGACAGAGCCGCAAGACGATCGAAATGGATCCCAATTTTGCACTGGCACATAATCAACTCGCCCAAGCGTATCTTCAAAAGCACATGTACGATGAAGCGGTCGCGGAACTGCGAAAAGCGGTCCAGCTCTCTGGAGGTAGCCCGACATGCATAGCTAATCTTGCTCGCGCCTTTGTCGCATCGGGCAAGAGGAGCGAAGCGGTAAGCCTGCTGAGCGACCTGAAGAAGCGCTCCAACCCGGGCTATTCGAATGCTTCGGAGATTGCCATGACCTATGCATCTCTCGGAGATACGAATCAAGCCATGGATTGGCTCGAAAAAGGCTACGAAGAGCGATTTAACCCAGGAGTCCTGCTGCGACCGGGCTTCGATTCTCTCCGCTCCGACTCGCGCTTTCAAAACCTTGTGCACCGCGTTGGCCTGCCCCAGTAAGATCTGCTCTACCTTGTGCCGTTGGCCCTGAATCCGGAGACCTTCCTTCGATCACCGCTGCCCGCCCGAACTATCTTCAGCGTTCAATAAATTCTGGAGGGAATAAACCCCACGGCTGAGCGGTTATGCACTGCGAGGCATACCTGCTGTTTCTGGCGAGCAACGGCCGCCTTTGGCAGTGCCTCTGGCCACGCGCTGGCCCGGACCAAAGATGGAAATGACGACTTCCTACTTCATGTCGGGGTGCACCTGGGTAACCACGGTGCTCATTGCAGTATGCGGGCTTATGCCCGCTGCCTGGGCGCAAGGCTCCGCGGAGGACGTGCACATAACTCCGCGGACTGAGCATGTGCAGACCCAGAATCAGCAGCCAACTGAAGATCCGGCTTTGAAAACTTACATGAAACCGATCAAGGTCGATGTGAACCTGGTCCTGGTGTCGGTGTCGATCCTGGATCCCCTGAACCGCCAAGTCATTGGGCTGGATAAAGAGAACTTCCAATTGTTCGAGGGCAAGGAAAGGCAAGAAATCCGACACTTTTCGAGTGAGGATGCTCCCGTTTCCCTCGGCGCCATCTTCGACGTGAGCGGCAGCATGGCAGGTAAAATCGAGCGAGCCCGCGAGGCGGTGGTGGAGTTCTTCAAGACAGCGAACCCTCAGGACGAGTTTTTTATGATCGCATTTGCCGACAAGCCGGAAGAAGTCACGGACTTTACACAGTCGGTGGAGGACATCGAGGGGAGGCTGGTGTATACGGTTCCGAAGGGGCGCACGGCCCTGCTGGATGCGATTTATCTGGGTCTCAGCAAGATGAGGCAGGCCAAGTACGGGAAGAAAGCACTGCTCATCATCTCGGACGGCGGAGACAACCACAGCCGGTATACGGAAAACGAGATCAAGAACCTGGTGAAGGAATCGGATGTGCAGATCTATGCGATCGGTATCTACGACCATTATTTTCCGACTGACGAAGAACGCTTGGGTCCACAGCTGCTGAGCGACATCACTGAACTCACAGGTGGGCGCGCATTCTCGATCGACAATCCGAACGATTTGCCGGACGTCGCCACAAAGATCGGGATCGAGCTACGCAACCAATATGTGCTCGGATATCGGCCAAGCAATCCCGTCCACGATGGTAAATGGCACAAGATACATGTGAAATTGGCGCCGCCTAAAGGGCTGCCACCGCTCCGGGTCTACGCCAAGACTGGCTATTATGCCAGTTCGGAATAACAACGTTCCGCCTACTTTCTGTGGATCCAGGAACGGCTGTGCAGCGGCCGCTCGGAGCTTCATCAAGCGGCGGAGCGAAACCGTTGCCTTTGCAATCGCATACTGTCTGCGAGTCAACCACCTCCCCAGGTACTGCATCACCGACGCAGAATCCACGGGCCGATATCTAGACGTTTGGTCTTCCACTGTGTTTAGCCCCGCCCGTTTTGCAGCGATTCCAGAGGTTCTTTTCAGCGCGAACCTCCCAGGGTTTTGGGAATAAGACGCGATCTCGATAGTTAATACAAACAAGAAGTCGAATCGTAAGCGAATGTGAGGCCTCACGTTTTGGCTGGCGGTGACTCGCAAAGCACATGGGAGCGAACCTGCTCCCTGTGTAATGCGGCAAGCCCGGCGTTTCTTCCAAATTTTAATTTTCCATCGGCGGGAATAACGCGTCCCTAACAAGGTTTGTACCCACAGGAGCCCGGAAATTCTCGAATGCTTGTAACCGCGCCGTTTCTCGCGCAGGCCGTGGGGGCGGCAGACCCATAGAACCGTTAACATCCCTGCGCGGGATGTCCAACCGAAAGAATGAAGGAATATCCTCCAATGACAAAGAAGATACCGCACCTTCTCCTGAGCCTATTTGTGCTTCTGGCAATTGGGATTGCCGGAATCGCGCAGCAATCCGCAACAGAAGCTCCGGCCGGTTTTGATACTCCAACTTTCACGCCCGCTCAGAGCGTTAGCAATGGAATAACCGAACCGACCGGCGACACTTTTGCCCTCGATCAGCAGATCTTTGAACAAAGGAAAGACATCCACGCCGGCCTGGGCCCGGTCTTCAACGCGACCTCGTGCGTCGATTGTCATCAGAATCCAGTATCTGGGGGACCCAGCCAGATTACCGAAATGCGGGTCGGGCATAAGGATGCAGATGGCAATTTTGTCAACCCCACTGTGCTGATCGATGACGGTCAGAACACGATTTCCGGCCGGTCAATTGTCAATGACCGCGCTATTTGCCCACAGGCTCAAGAACATGTGCCAGCAACCGAGACCATCCGTACTCTCCGAGCGGTGAACAATACACTAGGGGAAGGCTTTGTCGAGGCAATCGATGACAATACGCTGATTGCCATCGCCAACCAGCAGCCCGGGCTGAGCGATGGCAAAATCCAAGGTGAAGCGGTTCAAGTTGCTCTCTTTGAATCTCCCGGACAAACCCGGGTCGGCCGGTTTGGCTGGAAAGATCAGCACGGCAGCCTGCTCTCATTCATCGCCGACGCTTACCTGAATGAAATGGGTATAACCAGCCGACTGCGGCCCCACGACACTACGACAGTTTGCAAGACCACCACCGATCCTGAGGATCAACCGGATAGCTTGGGGTTAGCGGACATCGACCATTTTGCTCAATTCGTTCGTGGCACCAAGGTCCCACCGCGCGACGCTGCTCTGGCGGCAACTCACGATGCTCAGAAGGGTCAGCACCTGTTCGAAGGAATTCAGTGCAGCACCTGCCACGTTGAATCCATTACTACGGCGCCCGCTGGAACGGTGGTGGATGGCGGGACCTTCACTATCCCCGAGGCTCTGGGAAACAAAGTCATTCATCCTTTTGGCGATTTCCTGTTGCATGATGTGGGGACCGGCGACGGCATCGTCCAGGGCGGCCCTCCGGACACCGCGAACAAATTGCGCACGAGCCCGCTCTGGGGACTACGTACGAAATCCCGCTACATGCATGATCTGAAGTCTCTGACGCTCGAGAATGCAATCCAGCGTCACCGAGGCGAGGCCCGAGATGCTTCCGAGCGCTTCCGCAAGTTGACTCCCAACGAGCAGCAACAATTGATCGCCTTCCTGAACTCTTTGTAGTCCGACGAACTTGCGGCGAGGCTCGGAAAATTTCCGTGCCTCATCGCATTTGATACCAGAAGGGACGAGTGCAGCACGAAAGCTACAGGTATCGCTGAAGAGTGCAGCCGCTCAAGTAGCCAGAATGCCGTGGCGCACGGAGTCCTCGCGGGGCTGAAAGCCCTGACGGAACCGTCAGTTTTTCTTCAAATCTTGTGCACTGCTAGAGGACAATGTTCCTCGCGGTGGATTCGATCTTTAGAATTCTTCTGTTTCATGGAAGTGGCGAATCCCAACCCCCCTCCGCAGGAGCCCTTTTGAATCGTCGTAGCTTCGTCACAGGTCTGTGTTCCGTGTGTTCCTTCGTCCTGCTGAGGGGTGAGTTCGCATCCAGCGAACAGAAGTCAGGGTTAGAACAGCGCGTCCGGGCACAGATGGACCTCGGTGTGAGGGACGGATTAACTGTAGGTGCCGTGATGATGGTAATTCAGCGAGATAAGGTGCTGGCACTCGAAGCTGCCGGATACACGGACCTCGATACTCAGAGGCCAATGCGCACAGATGCCATCTTCGACATTCGCTCGATAAGCAAACCGATCACGGTCTTTGGAGCGCTGCTTCTGGTGGACGACGGAAAGCTTCGACTGGACGATCCACTGGCTAAGTTCTTGCCTGAGTTCTCGCGGGTCCAAGTCAAGGGCCAAACAAAGCCGACAGGTGTTCCGATTACAATCCGCCAATTGATGACACACACCTCTGGCATAGCTGCGGAGAGGCCGGCGGAGTTGGAGAACATCACCCGAACCTTCGATCACACACTTGCTCAAACTGTGGCTTTGGTAGCCCAGCAACCCTTGGATTTCACTCCGGGTAGCAAGTGGACATACAGCAGCTCGGGAATCTCGGTCCTTGGGCGAGTGGTCGAGGTGGTGTCCGGTCAGCCCTTTGAACGCTTTATGGAGCAGCGCGTCTTCGAGCCGTTGGAGATGCGGGACAGCTCTTTCTTCACGAATCGCGCCAAGATTAATCGCATCCCAACGATGTATACGGATCAAAGAGGTCATCTTGTAAGAGACGTGATGGATGTTACACGCCCCGGCCAGAAATATCCCGGCCCTGAGTTTGGGCTTTTCTCGACTGCGGAGGACCTAAGGCACTTTTGCCAGATGATGTTGAATCGCGGCTCTTGGCAGGGTCGCATGATTCTGTCCCCCAAGTTGATTGACGAGATGATTCGTCCTGAAATGCCGACTTCCTTCCCGGAATACTATTCAGGTTTGGGGTGGGCTGTTCACCCCAAAGAGGCGGCAGAAATGAGCTATGCCGTGACAGATGGAAGTTACGGAGCAAATGGCGCGAGCGGAGGAATCGTCTGGATCGATCCCAGCCTGAAACTCATCCGCATCTATCTTACCCATCACTTCGGCGGAAATTCTATAGACGCGGACCCGGTGATGAACGCCGCATTGCCCACCTAGTTTTCGCGCCGCTTGTCGCCACTGGGTTAAAAAACTTGCACTTCCTGCTAGGGGACTCGTCTACTACCGAGTTTTTCCGGTGCGTGCTAGAGCCGGTCTCTGGCAGTATTCGGCTGCGAGGATTCCCCTCCCCGAGTAGCCACGTTCGAGGGCACTCCAAAAAGGACTTCCAACTTCGCTCGTAGCTTTGCTGAAATCGCCCTTCTCCCCAAAAACGACCGGCAGTCAATGAGATGCGCGGAAATGTCGAGGATATGAAGAGAAAACCCCCAGTGAATTGACCACTGCTCCCTGGGTGCGTTTGATGGTCCAAACGGGCACCCGCTTGGGGCCGGTTGGCCGAGGCCAACTGGAGGAGCAGGTCATGGAGAGCAACAATGGGTTCGAACCGCGGGTTCTGGTCCAAGCCCAGGACCATACACCGATATACGGCCACTCCCGAACGACTTTCGAGGAACTGGCCATGCCATTATTCGGTTCTCTGTACAATTTCGCGCACTGGCTTGCCCAGAATCGAGAGGACGCAGAGGACCTGGTGCAGGAGACATTTGTCAAAGCATTACGAGGCTTCGGTTCTTTCCGGCCGGAGACAAATTTTCGAGCCTGGATTTTCCAAATCCTCCGAAACACCTTCTTGTCCTCGCAGTCGAGGCTGGACCGGCGGAAGACGGTGGCACTCGATCCCGACGAGACTTTACTCGAATTACCGGGGACGATGGGCACGGCTGAGTCTTTTCTGATTGAGCGTGCCGATGCTCACTTGGTCCTGCATGCAATTGACATGCTTCCGCCCGCGTTTCGAGAAGTCGTGTTGCTTTGCGATGTCGAAGAGATGTCTTACAAGGAAATCGCAGAAGTTCTATCGATCCCGATCGGCACGGTCATGTCCCGGCTCACTCGCGCCAGGAAGGCCGTTCGCGGGGCACTGGCCGTCACCACTCGTGTTGCGCTGGCCAGTCGGAACGGTGAAGTACCTCGTGCGGCGGCAACAGAAGTTCAGCGTTGATCGACCCGTGCGGTGCGAATGCTAATCGCGCGCAAAGAACCGCTCTGTGAATTGAACCGCCCGGACAGCGCTAAAGAGAGATTCGTTTCATGAAAGGCCAGTCTTCGCAGACCGGCCTTCCATACTACGCCGTCTCGCTCCCGCTAGGAATTCAGCTTCAAGGCAAGCTGGATCTGCCGTGCGGATGTGGTTCCGTCCGGCCGGGTCAGGGTTTGGGCGGACAATCCAAAGGTTCCCGGGTTCTCAATCACGTTGCCGGCTGACGAAACTGCGGGTGATTGAATAGGTTGAAGAACTCGGAGCGGATTTGCATCCCGGAAGCGTCCGCTGAGGCGGACATTTTTCAATAGCACCATGTCGGCATCGGTGTAATTCGGACCGTAGTACTGGTTCCGGCCCGAGTCTCCAATGTGTCCCAGGAAGGTGTAGCTGAATGCATTCAAGTTCACCCCAGTCTTCACACCAGCACCCTGAATTCGTGAGCCAGGATTGTTGTTTGGATCGGCGAGCACGTCCGGCCACTGGCCACTCCGGCCTATTTGACCTCCGGAGCGCTATTGTCCGCAGGCGTAAAGAACCCGAAGAGGCCGTGAGCCTCATCGCTTATACCGGCGGTGAAAAAGAGCCAATTGCTGGGTCCAGCGGCATGGTCATTGCCAAAGCGGAGCGCCCACAACCGGTCGTTTTGCAGCGCATGTCCATTGGCGTCGCGGAGGAGGCCATCGAAGCGCCCGCTGTCGACATCGTAAACAGCGATTTGCCCGCTCCCGGCGTTGCCGATCAGCAGATGGTTGCTGAAAAAGCCGAAATTCGGCGGCGCCAGCGCCACACCCCAGGGCGCATTTAGCCACGGACCGTTCTCCAGCCGTTGCAGCAGCTTGCCTTTGGGAGAGAATTGGTCGACGAATCCAAAGCCCGGGAAATCGAAGTCGTCGTGCTTGGTGGCGTTCTGCTTGGCATAGGTCACATACAGATTCCCATTGACCTCCTGCACGTTGAAGGGAGCAAAGCCATGTGGGATGTTGCGGTCAACGAACGCTGGGCTACCATCGTCGTCGCCACTAAGATTCACGGGCTTGAAGTTGGTGTCGTAAACCTCGACGCGCCCAGAGCGAATATTCGTGACGTAGAGGAAGAACGGCCCGCCAGCCGTCATCTGCGCGATGGTCGCACCCTTGTAAACGGCACCGGTGGCGGCGGAAGGATTTGTAGAGTTGGGCACCACCACGAATGCGTCATTGGGGAGGTCTTGGGGATTGATTCCCGGGCCCCAAGCGACGATAGTTCCATCTTCGGTTACGAAGGTGAAGGCTGCACCCGCAGTAGTGCCTTTCGCCTGAAAGGTAAATCCCGCGGCACCCGTGAACACTACTCCTGTGGGCGTACCCACGACACCATTTACTGGTGACGGGATGTTTACCATCAGCCCTTGCTTCAGTCCTTGTCCGTTGTAGAGAGTCGAAACACCGGCGTTGTTGTCCGAAACCCACCACGGACTTGTAGCGCTCGAGGTAAGCCCCCAAGGGTTCACAAGCTGTAGATCGGGCTGGCCATTTGGCGGGTTTTGAGCGAGGCCCTGAATATCTGAAACAAAATTGGTTTGTTGGTAGGCTTGCGCCATACCCAGCGCGCTGAGAGCAAGTACGGTGGCAAGCGTGCGAGCGCACGCTGTGCACAATCTAGAGATTGTCTTCAGATACATCCTTTTCCTCCGTCACGTTGCGGTACTGAATAGTGAACACGGTGAGTCAGTCACAAGCACGGCAAGAGCATCTGCGAATTGCTGTCGAGACTACATTCCGTGCAAGATGTGTAACTCCCGTCACGTGCGGAATATTCCCAAGTACAAAAATAATTCCTGTGCCATTCAAAGCGAAGGTTTTCGATGAAAACCGTGCACGGAAAAGGCAAGAACGTACACTAAGCCGGGATCACAGACACGGGTCAAAGCCGCGGACGTCCCGAGCTTGTTTCCACCACACGATCAAAGACATCCACAGAACGCACGCCTGGGAAAGGCAGCGTTCGTTGCTTGTTCGAAGGTCGTTCACTCCTGTGACTGCGTTCGTTGGAGAGGAAGGTCAACCCACAAAGCAGCGCGCGGTGTTATGTGCAAGCGAAACACTTGTCCACAATCTCAAGGTGGGAGTATTTAATCGCTGTTTGAAACGATTCTCTGTCGATCTTTAGGTCACGGCGTGCATCGCGGAAATGAGAATGTATGTCCCTCACTCCCGGGATCACAAACTTGCCGGTCCCATCGATCACCTTTTCGGAGGCAGGTATGGTGATCCGCTTCGCCCGGCCGACAGCGGCAATGTCGTGTCCGCGGACGAGGAAGGGCATGTCTTGTTGTGGCTTGCCAACAGCTGGATCGATGATGGTGACATGGGTGAGCGCAAGGCCGCCGGACTGCGCGTGAACCACCCCCGAAAGCCCTAATAGTGCGCAGAGCAGGAATAGAGAGCGCAAAATCAACTTGAAACGATGGGATCGCATAACGAAATTGGACACTAAACGAAGCCACTCGTCCCCGCTAAAGGGAAAGCTTTCTTTGTCTGGTTGCCTATGCGGCGGCACGCTTCAGCAATTCAGCCAGATTGTGGACATCAATAGCGCTCGCGTCACCGATGACAAAATAGCGGAGGCCGCCATGACTCCAGGTTTCCACATTGAACGATAGCTCTTTTTTCGCAGGAGCGTTCTCGTCCAACCTGGCCCGCAGCGACCCTTCCTGGAATACGAGCACAGAAATCCGGTGCTTCCGTACCTCGTACACGAGATGCGCCCCTGGCGTTTGAGCGAGGTAAGTCATGCGACCTCCGAGCAGCGAAAACTCGGAATTCTGGAGTTCAGGCAAATCGAAGGTGAACGGAATCTTCCCCTGGAACCAGGGCTTCACCGTGTGCCGATCGGTAGAAACGACATCCACCGGGGCAGAGCTAGCCAGCATTCCCACATGCAGGTCTGCTACCTCGCTATAGACCTGTTCCGTACGGTCCGTATCTCGTCCCCGATAGATAGTCGCCAAGCCTATAACCACCAGAACAGCCGTGACAGCCGATGCCATCATCCATGCAATGCCGAAGCTGCTCCGCCGTGGTTTTGCTTCAATTCGTCGCTGTACCATTTTGCGGAACTCAGGGCGGGGAGTAAATCGTTTTCCAACAGCCTGAATGCTGCGTTTCATCTGGACGCGCGCAAGCGCATCCGCCCCGCAGGTCGGACAACTGTGCACATGGCTATCGAAGGCTAGCATCTCTTCTGACGCCAGTTCTCCGTCAAGGTAGGTATCGAGTCTGGTCTTCCAAAGCTCACAAACCATAGATCATTCCGTTTTTCACTGGCGTCTCCCCCGATCGCGATCCCTCATTCATCCCTTGCCGCAGACCATCTCGTAACCTTTTTCTGGCGCGCGACAGACGCGACATCACCGTACCGATCGGAACCGAAAGCGTTTCCGCAATCTCCTGATATGACATCTCCTCTACCTCACACAGAAGCAAAACCTCACGGAAATGCACTGGTAGTTCATCGATCTCTCTCTCGATCAGATCAGCATTCGAGCGGTCGATCAGAATCGTTTCTGGCGTAACGAACTCAACTGCCAGTTCGGGCCCCTCGTCGTCCTCGGCATCATCCAGCGGTAGTGTCGTTGTCGCTTTTAGTCCAGCGCACGAGGTCAGGAACGTGTTGCGCAAGATGCGATACATCCATGCCCGAAAATTAGTACCCAGCTGAAAAGACGAGAATCCTTTCAAAGCCTTAAGGTAGGTCTCCTGCACCAAGTCCTCGGCTTGGTCACGATTCCGGGTCAGCCAGTGTGCGAAATTGTACAGGGGATCGAAGAGTGGCATCGCCAGTTCTTCGAACGAACCGGATTGGGGATCCACTCCTGACACGTCAATGTGGTAAACCGCAGGCCTGGTCACTTTATTCCATTCCATGCCAAATAATTTCTGGGAGCTGTCCGGGCGGTAAACGACCTTCGAGGCAAACCCAAATTTGGCCCCGGGCAAACGGCGAAAACTGTGCGCCCCCCGGGGCCGCCTCCCCTAGCGCGCCAAGACAGAAATGGTCGAATCCCTTCTTAATGTCGGGAGCCGAACTCACCGGGGCAGGGGCCTCTTTCCTTCAACGCCAGGCCACGGGAATATTTCCGGGAAGGACCGGTTTTATTCCCTTGAGGTCATCCACATGACGTTCGCGCTCCTGAAGGGTGGATTGAATCCCTTTGATCCGAAGACGGTCCTGCTTGCAAAACACGCGCAACACGTAGTGCTCATTCACTTTCCGATCGCGTTGTTTATTACTGCAGTGGCCTTCGATCTCGTTGATCACTGGACGAAGGGAGCGGGTTTGAAGCAGGCAGCCTATTACAACCTCTTAGTGGCAGCCCTTGCGACGATCCCTGTTCTGGCGACGGGTATCCTCGCATGGCAGTTCCAGCTTGAGGGGCAGAAACTCAAGGGCATTCTGCTGCTGCACCTAGTGCTTGCATGCGTTTCGACTGTGATCATCTGGCTGGCCTGGTGGCTGCATTTCCGCGCGCAGCGCACGTCAAAAGCGTTACCCAGTTACCGCCTTCCGATCGAGCTTCTAGGCATCGTAATCGTGGCCCTTACCGGTCACTTGGGCGGCTTCCTGAGCGGTGTCAACGGGCCCGGTTAGGGGGCGAGATCGGTGCGTTAGAGCGGGGAAGCAACACTCCCTCGACTTACCCGGGAATAAAAGCAACTGGCGCCAGTTATCAACTCCGAACGCGACAAACTATGGAGGGCAAATGGCGGACAAGAAGCAAGATTTCATTGACCAGAGGTTGCAGGACCTCAACAACGACGGTGTCGACCGTCGCGGATTTCTCAAGTGCATGGCATGGGCAGGTACCGGGCTAGTCTGGACCATGAGTGGCGGTATTCCGGTATCAAGAGCTTTCGCCCAAGGCGCCGGTCACACTGCCGGCAAGGGAGCCGACTTTACCTTTGTCCAGATTAGTGACAGCCACATCGGTTTTAACAAGCCGGCAAATCCAGATGTCACCGCCACTCTGCAAACGGCAATTAACAAGATCAACGCAATGCCTCACAAACCGGACTTTCTCATTCACACGGGCGATCTCAGCCAGCTCTCCAAGCCTAGTGAATTCGACACCCTCGACCAGGTATTGAGGGGAGCTTCTCCGAAGCAGATCTACTTCGTGCCAGGCGAGCATGACGTGCTGACCGACAACGGCGAGCAATATCTCCAGCGCTACGGAAAGAACACAAAGGGCGCAGGGTGGTACAGCTTCGACCAGAAAGGTGTCCATTTCGTCGGTTTGGTGAACGTGGTCAATTTGAAAGCTGGGGGCCTGGGATCACTCGGTCACGAGCAGTTGGAGTGGCTGGAGGACGATCTCAAGGGCCGCTCTGCCAGCACTCCGATCGTCCTCTTTGCACACATTCCGCTCTGGACCATCTATCCGGACTGGGGCTGGGGAACCGACGACAGTGAACAAGCTCTGTCGTATGTGAAGCGTTTCGGTTCTGTGACGGTGCTGAACGGTCACATTCATCAGGTGATGCAGAAGATCGAAGGCAAGGTTTCATTTCACACGGCAATGTCCACTGCGTTTCCTCAGCCTGCGCCGGGAACTGCTCCCTCGGCGGGGCCAATGAAAGTGCCCGCCGACCAGCTACAACGGGTGTTGGGAATTACAGATGTCAACTACCTGGTCAGCGGTAGCAGCTTGGCAATCATCGACTCGCCACTCGACAGCTCGCGCTCGCCAATGTCCGGGAATGGCGGCGGCACAGACATGGCAGCGATGGCCTCAGGCGGGGCTTCGACCGATTCAACACCTGAAGTGAAGATCGACAATTTTGCCTTCACGCCGGGAGCCATCACGATCAAACGTGGAACGCAAGTGACCTGGATCAACCACGATGACATCCCGCACACGGTCGATAGTACGCAGGGCAAGTTCAAATCGGCGGCGCTGGACACGGACCAGAAGTTCGAGTTTCGCTTCGCAGAGCCGGGAGAATACCCATACTACTGCCGCATGCATCCGAAGATGACCGGCAGCATCGTCGTTCAGTCCTAATGGCATTCGTGCCAAGGGACGGAAGGTCATTGATCGGGCGCGCTACGGCCACGGGAGGACAAAAGGACAGCGCTGAGGCAATGCCGGCGCAAGCTATTCCCCTAAGGCTGGAGGGAGGAGACCTGCGCCTCTGCGCCTCATAGTCCAGTTGCCGAGGTACATGGTCGAGGAGTTCTGGCGATACACGAATTGAGGTAGAAAGTGTCTTCACAAGTCGAATTATCACAACAAGAAGGGTTCCCCCTGTTCGGCTACGCGAGCAGATTGCTTAGCCGCACAGACGTTGCGCAAGATACCGTGGCGTTTCGGTTTGAAAGACCAGAAAACTTTTTATTCCGGGCGGGCCAGTCCATAAATCTGACTCTCTTGGGGGTTAGACCAGATGGTTCGGACTGCCTCACCCATACGTTTTCGATCGCGAGTTCCCCCTTTGTCGAAGAGATATTGATCGTCACGCGCATACGGGATTCGGCATTCAAGCGGGTACTTTCTATCCTGCCGTTGGGCACTCATGTGAACCTAAGCGGTCCTATGGGGTCCTTTAGCTTGCATCGCAATACCTCAAAGCCAGCCGTTTTTCTGGCCGGAGGAATTGGAATCGCCCCGTTTCTGAGCATGCTTTGCTCGGCTGCAGTGGACAAGGCCCGGCCCGATATTTTTCTTTTTTATGCGAACCGATATCTCGAAGACGCGGCGTTTATGGATGCTCTCTGGGACTTGGAGAGCTCGAATACAAACTTTCGTTTCGTCCCAACGT
>Ga0210409_10000966_pt1 | contig 40778 bp, 30 predicted proteins | sample IncBWH17MmetaG_FD_161649 | JGI IMG/M metagenome (GOLD analysis project Ga0210409, IMG submission 161649) | Forest soil microbial communities from Barre Woods Harvard Forest LTER site, Petersham, Massachusetts, United States - Inc-BW-H-17-M | ecosystem: Environmental > Terrestrial > Soil >... | reverse complement strand
GGCTCTCCTGTCCACCCGGCCTCCCTTGGGGCGACTGAGCCCGAAGCGGAGTACACGGTATCTGGTTTTCAGTAAGGTGGGGCCAAATCAAAGTATCGAAAGGGGCCAAGTCAGAATATCGAAATCATGAGATTACGGATCAGGCGACCGCACTCCACGAAAAGCGTGAATCAAGGCTCAAAATTGCCAGATGGAGCGCATACATATTCTTCGCTCTAGGCAGCATACTTGCGCTTTACGGCCAGCTATCCGGTAAGCCGCCAGAGAAACCCATATAAACCCTACTTCTGCTTTTCTTCCATCAAACAGTTTTGCTTGCTCGAAAGGTGCCTCTTGGCTGCGCTAACCCTGGGGGGCTTCGCTAACCGAATTCTTCGGGCGCGTTCGACTGTGCCATAACTGTGACACGAAACCTGTTTTGGCTGCCAAAACTGACTTCATTGACGGATTGTTTTTGTTGATTCCAGGGAAGTTATTGAAAACACGAGACGGCCTGAAGATTCCGGCTTACAGGCTCGCCCGCTTCCATTCAATGCGTTGAGGACCGTCTTGCGGAGTTTCATCGAGACAGCTAACGCAAATTGTCGTTTTGTTTTGGCACGATAGTCAACCGGCCAAGTCATTTTCTTCAGCTTACCCGAGATGTTTCAAATGATTATCGCTTTGAACCCAAGAACTCCAGTAAGTCGAAAAATCTAGCGGGAGATTCTGTGTACGTCGCTGAGCTCTTGCAACTCCTCTTGATCTCTTTCCGTTTTTGAAGGCTTGCCAGAACTACCGCGATTCATCCGGCAATCAGTTCCCGTAGGTGCTTGGTGGTCTTGGCGATGCTATTGAAGCCGGGCGTCGCACCCGCGAGCGCTCGGGCGATTTGTACCGAAGTCAAATCCACGCTGGGCTGTTTCCGATTCAGGGAGTAAGAGGATCTCGAGCTGCGTTTGCCGGCCCCCACAGCCCTCCTGCGAAAGAGCCTCGCAAAAATGTATAAAAAAAGACAGGACGTAGGATTGTACAAAATGGGACAGCGCGCACATTAAAAAGAAACAAGAATGTCGTACGGAATAATAGGCAAGAGGGAAGTCGCAGGAAGCTTGAGCGGTCTGGCTGGTAAGTTAAGCAGACAGCCGGATTGTTCAGACTAGCCATAGTCACAAAATGGCGACGGGACGGCGATATTTGGCCTCTCGAGAAGTTAGACCTGGTTTTGGGGTCTTGGGATCGCGGGAATAACTCACGGGAGCAAAAAGTTGTCGAAATCCTCAGGACGCGCGGGCACGGTAAAGGTCTTTATCGCTGACGGGAGCCAGCTGAGCTGCCAATTGATAGCGGCGGCAGTGCGGCGGGGCCGTTACCGGACCAGGGTTGTCGGGTACGCGACCGACGCAGTGGGAATTCGCGAAGGTCTCGAAAAGAACGAAGCGGACGTCGCGGTCATTGGCGCACGTTTAGAAGACGAAGCGCTCGCAGGTTTTGATATAACGCGAGAGATACTGGCTTCGGGATCTAAGCCAAGCGTCATCATAATACTCGACTCGAACAAACCTGCGATGGTCGTAGAAGCATTCCGAGCGGGAGCCAGTGGCATATTCTCTCGGGAGCAATCGTCTGAGTTGCTGTGCAAGTGCATCCACGCCGTGCACAAGGGGCAAATTTGGGCCAGCAGCAAGGAATTGCATTTCGTGATCGATGCCCTGGGGCCGGCTCTAGCCGCCAAATCGATGACCCTGCGAGGAACGGGATTGCTGACAAAGAGGGAAGAAGGGGTTGTCCACCTGGTAGCCGAAGGCATGACCAATCGTGATATTTCCCAAGAATTGAAACTGAGTGAACACACCGTCCGGAACTATTTATTTAGGATCTTCAATAAAGTTGGAACGTCGAATCGACTCGAGCTGGCTCTTTACGCGATTGACCGGAGAGAAGGCCTTGAGCAGCAGAATACTCTGGCTGCTATGGAGATTTCGGCTACTGGCACAAACCAGGCTGTCTCCTCAAGGCGAGCATGATCGGTACGCCCCGCCGGGCGAGCTCCGTTTGTCTATCCCCACCGCTTCTGAACGATCACTAACACGGAGGTTCGGTGGAGGCTCAGAGTTGCACGAGCAGCCGTAAAATATCAAGCCGGCTTCAGTTTTGTTCGACCTCCCATTCCCTCACGTTGAAAGCGAATTTACCTCCGCGACTTAATCTCGATCCAGCATCGGTGCAGTCGTGCCAATAGTTAGCACAGTTATTCTTGGCCGGCGTTTCGACCATGAGCCATGCGAAGCACTTCGATGTACAAAATTGCACAGGTACTTTTGTACCCAATATTAGCCGGTGGCGTCTCAAGACGTTCCAGGCAATTTCCTGATGACTTTCCTTCTCTTGTCCGTTTTTGCTTCCGTGGCTAATGTGCAGCCAGAGAGATTGGTGGGGGTGCATGTTGAATCTTGGACAGCCAGCGAGAAAGACCCTCCGGTTCCTGTTGCAAACAGCGGTCACATTTTGGTGGACCAATGGGAATGGAGAGCCTCGACAGGGAGAAGGGCGCAGCCGCGATGTCAGCGAGCACGGCGCGTTTGTTTTTGCGACGAGCTGCCCGCCAGTTGGTGCGAGTGTCGTAGTCAAAATTGATCTCGAAGGAATTCCCGACGAGATCGGACGGCTTCCGGTGGAAGTGGAGGGTGAAGTCCTTCGAGTCGAGCAATGCCCCGCTGAGCGGGGAATGCTGACGGGTGGTTTTGCAGTTCAATATTGAAGAGATCGTCCGGAAGGAAATTGAGGGCTGATCTCCGAAACAAGAATTTTGGCGGCGTGAACCTGCCAAAGAAAATTGCGGCCGGCATCTAGAGAGCAACGATTTAAGTCTTTGAGCTAGAGCCAGCCGTAAGTTGAATGTAATTAACGGCTTACAGGATTAAAGACTGTAAGTCACAGGGCGGAGCTCTATGCTTACCGAGTCAATGGTCACGGCCGAGAGTCATGTGTCTGACTCTTCCTGGTATGCGCTCTACACTCGCCACCAGCATGAAAAAATGGTGGATCAGATTCTAACCAACAAGGGATTTGACACGTTTCTTCCGCTTTACGCAACCACTCACAATTGGAAAGATCGAACCAAGGCCCTCACGCTGCCGCTGTTTCCCTGTTACGTATTTCTGAAGGGGGGCATTGAGCGTCGGCTTCAAATCCTCACGACGCCGGGAATATATGGGCTTGTGTCCAGTGCCGGCCAGCCGGCTGCGATTCCGGATATTGAGATCGAAGCAATTCGCCGAGTTGTCGAAAGCGGAGCGCGCGTGGAATCGCATCCTTACCTGAAATGTGGAAACTGGGTGAGGGTTAAGAACGGTCCTTTGACGGGAATCGAAGGAATCCTGGTACGGAAGAAGAATATCTCTCGCTTGGTGTTATCCGTGGAGATATTGGGGACGGCAGCCGCCATCGAGATTGCAGCGTCCCAGGTTGAGGCTGTAAATGCTCCGCTTATACGAAATTCCGGTGCTGGATCCGAAGCCGGCTCAAGACACACCCGGTCTGCCGAAGCGATCGCTTTAGCTTAGAAAAAATGACATGCCCGATAATGCAAAAAAACTGAAGCAGATGGGGATGCAAGACTCCGAGTCAGAGAGAAGCTTGCCCGCGAGGATGCCATGAGAAGGTGGTTGCACGTAACGGCAGCAGTATCGCTAGCGTTCCTTTCGATTTCCGTGCGGGCTCAGGGGCAGGCGCAAAAGGACATCAAGGGCAATGGCGCCAAGGTCTTAACCGCTGGAGATATCAGCCCGCAACCAACGAAGGCAGCGACCGAAGATCCGAATTACTCGATCGCTCCCGAAGACGTGCTCACCATCGACGTGTGGAAGGAGCCGGAGATCTCGCGGACCGTGCCGGTGCGCAGAGACGGCAAGATTTCTCTTCCATTGCTTAACGACCTGCAGGCGGCAGGTTTAACTCCCACGCAGCTTGGTGCCGAGATCGTGGAGAAGTTGCGCGCGACAATCGTGCATCCACAGGTGACGGTGATTGTGGCGCAGATGAGCAACTTGCGAATCTACATCTTGGGCCAGGTAAATCGCGGAGGAGCTTATCCGCTGGTGCCGGATATGACGGTGATGCAAGCGCTTTCCATCGCCGGCGGATTCACGCCCTACGCTAACGTGAAGAAGGTTTATGTGATGCGCAAGGAAAATGGCGCGGACAGAATATATCCCGTCAACTGCAAAGAAGTGATCAGCGGGCGCAAAACCGAACAAAATATTCATCTGAAACCAGGCGATACGATCGTCGTGCCGTAGAGAACAACATGGCAAAACTGATTCGCATTCGCGTGTGGTTGCTTCTTGCGGCGTTTCTGTATACGCCCGTCGTCCAGGCTCAAGAAACTGATCCCGCCAAGAACGATCCGCGTGAACAACCGGTCGCACCTTTTCTGGCGCCCTTGCCGGCCGGGAGCACCAGCGTTTTGGCACTGAACTCCCCGCTAGGCGCGGGTGAGCAAGTCCAATTGGCGGGTAATGCTCAGCCGCTAAGCGGTGTGCAAGCTTCCACATTGGGTCCTGTTGTAGGCGCCGCCAACTTCCTTGTGCCGAGCTTCAGCGCAACATCACAGCTGGCCACGAATCCTTCCGGGTCAGGGATTGGTCACCCGACAGATTTCAACTATCTGCTGGGCATGCTCGACCTGAATCACACGACAAATCGCTCCGAACTGCTCGTGCATTACGCAGGCGGCGGGATGTTCTCGTCATATCAAAACTCGGCTATCCAAGACCTGGCGATCTCCTACAACTTCAAATGGCAGCGTTGGTCCCTTCTGGTGGGCGGCGAAGTCAGCTTTCTTTCGGAATCACCTTTTGGATTTGGAGGGTTTGGAGGTCTGGAATTCCTCGGCGGCGAGTCTCCCTTCGGTCCCGGAGGCTTTCTGAATGGGGTTCTGGGTCCCAACCAGACGATCCCAACGATTATGGTTCCGCGATTGAGCGATACGCTGGTCTCACAAATAGAATACAAGGCCAGCCCACGTTCTTCGTGGACTGCTTCCGGAGCTTACGGGACGCTAGATTTTTTTGGGGTGGACTACATCAACAGCACTGACGCGCTATTCCAAACGGGCTACAACTACTCCGTTAATCCGCAAAGTACGATCGCGGTGATTTACACCTTTGATGACTTCCGGTTTACCAAATTTCCGCAGACGATTAACGACCACGTGGTGAAGTTTGGGTATGCGCGATATGTGACAGGAAGATTGAGCTTCCAGATTGCCGCGGGTCCTAGCGTGGTAATGCTCAGCGGCTTGTTGACAGGCTCCTCGAACAACGTTTCATGGGCTCTCGATAGTGCACTGAACTATAAGTGGGACCGTACGACGCTTTTGCTTAGTTATGATCACCTCGTGACGGGGGGAAGCGGGGTGGTGGTCGGGGCGCAGACGGGGCAGGTACAAGCAACGCTAGAACGAACACTGAGTCCTAAATGGCGGGCATCAGTCTCGCTAGGCTACGCAACCAATGCCAGCTTGGTACCGACCGCCACCAGTTCGAGTACACCGAGCTACAACTCCTGGTATGCCGCGGTGCGGTTCAATCATCAGATGCGGCCAGGAACCAATTTCTTTTTGAGTTACGGCGCACGGCTGCAGGTCGCGAATCCCGGATCCTGCCCGACTTCGAGTTGCGGAGGCAACTTCATTAGCAACGAGATTTCCGCAGGTATCAATTTTGGATTGCGACCTGTCTTATTGCGATAGCTGGAGCGAGAAGCCCGACAATCGCGCGCCGGAAATAGCGCACGACGACTTGACTGGGAGCTATCCCAGGCCGTGAATCCAACAGCTTGATCCTAAGGTGAATGAAAGTCTCGCGCCAAACGCCAAAGGAATATTTCCACAGAGAGGCAGGCAATGTCAGACAAATTAGATGAGCGGGTTCCGCGCGGATGGGAAGAGTATTTCGGCATCCTGGTGCGACGGCGTTGGTGGATATTGCTTCCATTGTTTCTGTGCTGGGTGGCGGTATGGGGCGGGAGTTGGTCGTTGCCAACTACCTACACGTCGGATGCGCTGATCTCCGCAGAACAGCAGAAGGTGTCGGACCTATATGTAATGGAGAACGTCAATGTGAATCTCCAAAATCGTTTGCAGAGCACGACACAACAAGTTTTGAGCTATGCCAGCCTGCAGGCGATCATAAACCGCTTCAAGCTTTATGCTGATCCTCCCCGGATGAGCGGCTTTTTCAAGCCCAAAGATCCAGTCGATCAGATGCGGGGCGACATAAAGATTGAGCTCGTGGGGGCGCCCGGATACCGAGGAGAATTCTTCACATTTAAGATTCATTATTCGGCGGATACCCCCCAGCTCGCGCAGCAGGTAAATACCGAGCTGACGTCTTTGTTTATCAACGAAAATGTGAGGGCTCAACGACAGCTTTCGGAGAATACGACAGCCTTTCTGGACGGCGAACTGGCGGACGCACGTACCAAAATGGAAGAACAGGAAGCCGAGGTCTCAGCGTTTAAAGCCAAACATGTTGGAAACCTCCCGGGCCAGTTGCAAAGCAACGTCCAAATTCTTGCCGGGCTGCAAGCCGAGATGGCGAGCACACAACACGCCCTGGACACTTCCAAACAACAGAAGATCTACCTGGAATCTTTGCTGCAGCAATATCAATCGGCGCAAGCAAGTCTCGGTGCAGACGCGGACGCGATATCAACCCAAGCGATCGACAAGGAATTACAAGATCTGCGGCTGCGACTCCAGAACTTGCGTACTCGTTATACCGACGGGCATCCAGACATGGTGGCACTAGAGGATGAGATTGCCAAAACCGAGGCGCTGAGGAAGAAAAATGACGCCGAAATCGCCTCCAATCAGCAGGCCGGCAAGCCAAAAACCCAAATTGACTTCTCCGCTGCAGAAGGAGTGCAGCGCGGCACACCCACAGCAGTCATGCAGCTACAGAGTCAGCTTAAGGCCAATCAGTTGGAGATCCAGAACGAGCAGCAGCACGCGAAGGATCTTGAATCACAGACTTCCGCGTACCAAGCTCGCCTGAATATGACGCCGGAAACAGAGCAGGAGCTGACGGTCGTCTCACGCGGGTACGACGAAGCTAAATTCAATTACAATTCGCTTCTTCAGAAGCAAACGCAGTCGCAACTCGCCACAAGTCTCGGACAGCAACAACAAGGGCAGCAGTTCCACATCGTCGATCCGCCTAAGTTGCCGGACAAGCCTTCGGCGCCAAACCGTTTCCTGATTAGCCTTGTCGGTTTAGCTTTGGGAGCCGTTCTCGGCTTGGGAATTGCCACTTTCCTTGAATTAACCGACGTGCGGTTTCGCCACGAGAAAGATCTGGAAGGAATTCTTCCTGCTCGCATGCTGGTTGGGATACCACGATTGAGCACGCCCAAAGAAGACCATTCTCGACTTATCGCGCGATACATGGAATGTGGCGCTGCGGCGGTGGTGGCTCTATTGATTTTCACCGGTAACCTCTACGTGTACTACAACGGGTGAGTGGCCGCGATATGGAAGCGCCATGACCTTGCTACGAAATCCTTTCACACGCGACGGCCAGAGATATTCTCACCTGCATAAGCTGGAGCATTCTTTGCCGAGAAGGCAACTCAGAATCAAGAATGGAAACCAATGAGCCGACTATTTGAAGGTTTGAACAGAGCGACAATTCCGCAAAGCCACGCGGGTGCGGTGGGACGGGAGTTGGTTCCAGGTGATCTTGTCCTCCCGAAACTTGCAGAGGCAGCGGAAGTGCCAGCCAATGGGACGCAGGAGGCGACCGGGACTCGAGGAACGGGTGAGACTAGCCAGGCGTTCGAGATCGAGAAAGCTCGGTCGGTGATGGTGCAGCCACCCCTGGTATCGCGGCTAGTAGCTTGGACTAGTCCTAATAGTCTTGGCGCAGAGAAATTTCGAGCCCTTGCCGTTCGGTTGGACGACATGCGCAGGCAATACCAACTGAACTCTGTGCAGGTGACCAGCAGCGTAATCAACGAGGGCAAATCGTTCGTGGCTGCGAATCTGGCGGTAACGCTCGCCAAGTATTCCGGCTCGAAGACGCTCTTGATTGAAGGAGATTTGCATAGACCAACTCTGGCATCGATGCTTGGGCTGAAGGATTTGCAAGGACTTAGCGAGTGGTGGTCGGGACGAAATCAGGACCTGTCGCGCTTCCTGGTGAGGCTCACTGGGACGGCGTTGTGGTTTTTGCCAGCGGGGAAGGCCTGCGACCGGCCCTCAGAAATCCTGCGTTCAGCGCAGCTTGCGGAAGCATTCGCACAATTTGCCAGCCGCTTTGATTGGATCGTCGTAGATTCGACGCCCATGCTGCCAGTCATCGATGCCAACCTCTGGTCGCGATTGGTAGACGGTACGCTGCTAGTCGTGCGCGAGGGCGTGGCGCCGCTCAAGGCTCTCAAGAACGGTTTGCAGTCTCTTGATAATCCAAAGTTGATTGGCGTGGTCATCAATGAGGCTTCCGAGTTCGACCAGGTTGACTATGACGGGCAATATTATGGCGCTCAAAAGTACGGAGACAAGCGCTCGGAGAAACTGGGGTAGGTCAGACGCGACCGCAAGATTGGCTATTCACCCAGTAGATCAAAGTTTTCCCCGCGCCGCTGGAAGACGTTTGTCACCTAGACGGGCCACATAGGGCATGCCGAGGCGCGCCCGCCAATCCACAGCCCAAGATTTCTTCAGGATTTGCTTTAGCACGCTTGATTGAGTCGAGTCGGATGGCCTTTTCACTATTCCCGGCAGTTAATTATCTCGTGTGGCTAAGTGTGAGAGGCCGCGTGCGACCTCTTTCCCAAGAGGATGCAGTGTCGGGCAAATACCTGGACAGTCCCTGGCAGACATTTGGTGACTTAACCTGGGAGGATAGCCCGGCTACGGAAAGGGCGCAGAGGGGGAGATGGTTCGCCGCCTTGTCGTTGTCGATGCTGGTACTGATCATGTATCTGTCAGTGCTCAGTTCACTGGCGCGACAGTGGTGGAATGATCCGAATTATGGCCACGGATTCTTCGTTCCAGTCTTTGCGGGCTATGTTTTATGGAGCGGGCGCGACCGCTGGCGCGCATTGCCTTTCAGGCCTAATAATTTTGGTCTTGCGATCATGTTGTTCGCTATCGGGCTAAGGGTGCTTGGGACGCTGGGCGCGGAATTGTTCATTGCACGGCTGTCCTTGGTGATCTTGATCTCTGGAATCGTTCTGTTTCTGGCCGGTTCCCACATGCTGAGGTCGATTGCTTTTTCGGTCGGCTATCTGCTTTTTATGATCCCTTTGCCGGCAATCGTCTATTACCAGCTGACAATGCCTCTTCAATTGTGGGCTTCGCGATTAGGGGCGAGCGGCCTGGTCGCGATCGGGATTCACACCATGCGAGAGGGGAATCTACTTATTCTTCCGAACTGCACGCTCAATGTGGTGGAAGCATGCAGCGGAATCCGGTCTCTACTTTCTCTGCTGGCCGCGGTTGTCGCGTACGGGTATTTGGCAGAGCCGAGTACGTGGAAACGCAGCGTGTTGGCGGTAGCGAGCATTCCGATTGCGATCGCCACGAACGGGCTCCGTCTCGTCGCAACAGGTGCGCTCAGTTATTATTACGGACCGAGTGTGGATTCGGGTGTGGTCCATTTGGCGCTTGGCTTGGGTTTCTTCGCCTTGGCTTTTCTTTCAATCCTAGTTATCCATAAATTGCTTCTGTTGTCTACGAGACATCAGAATCTCGCGCAGGTGTCACGATGATGTTTCTGCGAGTCTCCGTGGCGGCCGCAGTCCTCATAGGCGGGATCTTTGCGACGCACAGCTTCAAACCGAATGAGGCCGCGGGGCTACAAAGACCGTTGGGTGAATTTCCGTCCGCTATTGAGTCTTCACGCAGTGAGGATCGTCCGTTCGATCAGCCAGTCGTGCGAGCCATCGGGGCGGATGACTATATCAACCGAATTTATCTCGGCAGCACGCCTCCAATCGAACTTTATATTGGTTATTACAAAGATCAACGCTCCGGGGACAAAATTCACTCTCCCAAAAATTGCCTTCCGGGCTCCGGGTGGGAGCCAATCCACTCCGCTCGTGTCCAGATCGGTTTTGCGAACGGGACTCCCGTGATAGTGAACGGATATCTGGTGGCACAGGGTGCGAAGCGGGATATGGTCCTCTACTGGTATCAATCCCATGGACGGATCGTTGCGAGCGAATACTGGGCAAAGTTCTTGTTGATCGCCGATGGATTGAAGAACAGACCAACCGACGGAGCAATGATCCGCATCTGGACGACCGCAGTTGATGGAGAAGAGGCCGCTCAAGCCCGGGCGGTGGAGTTCGCGCAGCGTGTCTATCCGCAGGTCGATGAATTCCTGCCGAAGTAGCCGGCTCGCCTGGAAAAAATGCCCCGCGAAGTGAAATTGCGCCAGGCTTTTCCGGTCCCACATTTGTTTTTCGAAGAAACGACGCTTAACCACATATCGAGGTCGAGCGGAAAGTAAAGTTCAGCTTCGATTTTGAGTCCCTGCAGATTGATAGAAGGATGGTACGACCATGAGAAACATAACCCGGCAATTCAATTCACTTCTCGCGTGGAGCGCAGCAAGACGGAGATCAGGGATGCGCCCAGGTAAATGGATTCTTGGCCTTACTCTTGCCGCAACTCTGTTGAGTTGGGGCTGCCCGAAACAGGATCCACTCCAAGCTTTTAGTCCTCCGCCGACTCCCATTGATCAGGGGCCAGCCCCTGTTCCAGAGCCGGCCACAGCGCTGTTATTCGGGGCGGCACTGTTGATTGGCGGAGCTATTGTCCGACGGCGGCGTAATGGCGGGCACAAATAGACCATCCTCGTTGGTTCGGTACGAAAGCCTCGTCTCCCCCGCGTTCCGCACACCTGGAGTGTTCCTTGATCCGTCTCTTGCATGCTTATGTCCCGAAACGAACGCTTCTGCTGGGAATTTCAGAAGCTTGTCTGATCACGCTCGCTCTTGTGGCATCCGCTCTGGCGCGGTTAGGCCCTGAGAGAACCAGCTACATGCTTACGTATCAGTACGGCTCCTTGAAAATTCTATTCGTATCGGTGGCGTTTTTGACGTGCATGTATTATTTCGATCTCTATGATTCCGCGATCGTAAGCAACAGGCGTGAGGCGGTTGTCCGTCTAATCCAAGTGCTAGGTGTTGCGTACCTGGCTTTGGGTCTCCTCTACTACCTATATCCACCAGTGCAATTGGGCCGGGGTATTTTTCACATTGGCTTCCTCCTCGTTGGATTGCTCCTGCTGCTCTGGCGGAGGCTCTTTTCGGTCTTGAACAGCGCGGCAGGGCTCGCCGAACGGGTGGTCATTTTAGGAGACGGCACTCTGGCTGAATCTCTCGTACGTGAAATCGAAACGCGGCCCGAGCTGGGAATTCGCGTCGCGTGGCGCGCGCAGATGGCCGCACTCGAAGAGCAACGCGGCAATCGTGATCGCGGCGAAATGCCGATCACTCTCTCGCAGACCGGCTTTTGCGAGGAGCTTGCCGTCAGCCCCCAGATCCGCGGCATAGACCGCATTGTTGTAGCAATGGAGGAGCGACGGGGGAAGCTGCCTGTTGACTTGTTGCTCTCGCTGAAGAATCGCGGTGTGCGCGTACAAGATGGAAACGACGTCTATGAATCGATTACAGGAAAAGTGCCTATCGAATCGATTCGATTGAGCTGGCTGTTATTTTCGCCAGGCTCCCATGCCTCGCGCCTGTTCCTCTTTTACAAGCGGTTCGCTTCCATAGTGATTTCGATTTTGGGATTGCTACTCAGTATCCCGCTGTTTCCATTCATCATTCTGGCAATCAAGCTTAGCTCGCCAGGGCGGGTTTTGTACTGGCAGAATCGCGTGGGGCGCGATGGCGCGGTCTTTCGTTGCTACAAATTTCGCACGATGCGCACCGACGCTGAGTCGGATACGGGGCCGACCTGGGCCGAGAATGACGACCCTCGAGTCACCCGAGTAGGTAAATTTCTTCGCAAGACGCGCATGGATGAGATTCCGCAGTTGCTGAACGTATTAAAGGGAGACATGAGCCTTGTAGGGCCACGTCCCGAGCGGCCTGAATTTGTTGCAGAGCTCAATCAGAAGATTCCCTACTACTACTTACGCCAGTCCGTTCGTCCGGGAATTACGGGGTGGGCGCAGATCCTCTATAAGTATGGGAGCTCGGTGGAGGATGCCAGAGAAAAACTCCGCTATGACCTCTACTATATTAAGAACTCGTCGGCGGGGCTGGACCTGCTGATCTTCTTCAACACGATCAAGATTGTTCTTGTGGGACGCGGCGCCAAGTGAAGCTTGCTCTCCCTATACTGATAGTCATTCTCGGCTTCCACAGGACACGCGATCATAAGCGTCGCGATCAGTTTGGCAAACCTAACAGGCCGATCGAAATAGTTTCGTAATCATGGGATTCGCACTCACCATTCTTTACATCGTAGTTACGATCATCTCGCCGGAGCAATTCGGAAAGGAATGGGCCAGCTATCACGTTGTGATGTACCTGGCCGGGATTACTGCTTTGGCTTCTTTGCCCAGCATGGCGACTTACGGCTACTGGAAGACTTCCATCCAAACATATTTGCTGGTCGGTTTCATTGTCGCAATTGCCCTGTCGGAGGTAGCTCACGGATGGCTTGGCGGCGTAGTCGAAAGCTGGCGCTTGTTCTTGCCGAGCGCCGCAGTGTTTTTCTTCATCGTCGTAAATGTTACGACAATTCGCAGGCTAAAGATCGTGACCCTGGCGGCAGTCGCGTCCTGCCTGTTTGTTACCGTGGAAGCGCTCTGCGGGTATTACGCGGGTTATCACGGCGAGATGTTCGTTCTCCAGACCAATATTTCGTCTCCGCAGGAGGACGTAATTGGACAATTAACACGAATACGCGGCGCCGGATTCTTGAGTGATCCGAATGATCTTGCCCAAATTCTTTTGATCGTTCTTCCGCTCGCTTTCATTGCTTGGCGCCGGGGACGCGTGGTTACCAACTTCTTTGTTGTGCTTGTACCTGCTGTTTTGCTGCTTTGGACCACCTATCTGACGCACTCTCGTGGTGGATTGCTCGCACTAACCGCGGTCGCGCTCATGGCAGCTCGGAAAAAACTAGGAACATCTGCCTCAACGGCGCTGGCCGCTGTATTCATTCTTGGCATGCTGGCCCTGGACTTTACAGGGGGGCGCGGAATTTCGGCGGCTGACGGCGCGGACCGGCTCGAAGCCTGGGCCAATGGATTGGAAATGTTCAAGAGCGCTCCGTTGTTCGGAATCGGATTCAATGGCTTCACGGACTTGTATGAAATTACCGCGCACAATTCTTTCATCCTCTGTCTTGCTGAACTTGGATTATTGGGAAGCACATTGTGGGTGGCATTGCTCGTCACAACGACGACTGGTTTGAATCGCATCATTGGAGTGCAAAAGAGAAGACAGCCAATCAAGTTCTTCGGGTTATTGCGTCTATTTGAGGCGAGTTATATCAACAGCGCGGGCACACTCGCGAGAACTCCCCCCCTCTCTGAGGGAATCATCGCATTGAAATTCGCGCCGACTCGCGAACTGCTTCCTGTCATGGTTAGCGCCGGTACAACTGCTGCCGGCACAGAGCTTGAACCCCTCAACGCGCGGAGTGTGCGCAAAGGTGGATTGTGGCGATGCGCCTTGCGTTGGTGGCGTTTATGACGACTTCGTGGTTCTTATCGCGCAGCTACACAACAACGATGTACTTGATTCTGGGACTAGCCACCGCGACGATCGCGCTTCAACGAGGCGAAACCAAACCGACCGATCGTGGCCGGTGGATATTCTCGAGCATCGCTGTCGAGGTGATGCTCATCGTCGTCATATATGGCCTGGTTCGCCTCCGACACTAATAGTCACAAATCGCTGTAACACGCCTGCGGCGTCCACATCGGTTCTGATTCTGTCGCTTTCCATTCTGCAAAGTATGCGGCATTCCGGGGCAAAGCAACATTCTCAAGGATTGAACGCCGTTCCAGCACCGTAAAGCACTGCCAACACAAAGAGGCTGACATGGGCAGTACCCACATGCATGTGTACGCGTTCTGGGGCGCTGTTTGCCTCATTCTCTACACTTACGCCGGATATCCGTTGTGGATCTACTTGCGCAGCCGTCTGCAACCGCAACCGCAGCGGCAGGGATCCATACTTCCAACAGTCAGCATCATCCTCGCCGTCCACAACGGTGCGACGCTGCTGAGGCAAAAAATCGCGCACCTTCTATCGTTGGATTATCCTCGCGATCGAATGGAAATCGAGATTGTCTCCGACGGATCGACCGATGGCACTGACGACATTCTCGAGGAACTCCGAGACCCGCAGGTCAGGTGCATTCGAAGCTCCGAACACAATGGCAAGGCGGCAGCGCTGAATCTTGGAATGCAGACGGCCACTGGTGAAATCCTGTTGTTCCTCGACATTCGTCCCTGGGTTGAAAGCAACGCCTTGCAATTATTGCTCAGCAATTTTGCCGATCCTCGTGTCGGATGTGTTGCCGGCGAGTTAGTTTTGCGCGACGACGGCCACGATCCGGGCACCAAAGCGGTCGGAGGCCTTTATTGGCGATACGAGCAATGGATTCGGAATTGCGAGGCAAAAGTCGATTCGCCGCTGGGAGTGTACGGCGGATTTTATGCGGTCCGGCGCGAGCTGGCCAGGGCGCTGCCCGAAGGAACCATTCTGGACGATATGTTGCAGCCTCTCAGCGTCATTCGCCAGGGCTATCGGTCAGTCTTGGACCTGCGTGCACGTGTCCATGACATCTGGCCCAAGAATTTGCGCGGAGAATTTCATCGCAAGGTCCGAACACTAGCCGGCAACTTCCAGCTGCTACAACTGGCGCCTTGGTTGCTGTCGCGGCAGAACCGGCTGCGTTTCGAGCTGATCTCGCACAAGCTTTTGAGACTGTTCGTCCCAATACTTCTGGTGATAGTGCTAGTCAGCAGCGCGTTGCTGGCAAACCATTCCTTGTTATACACCGGAGCGCTGACGACACAGATCGTCTTCTACCTCCTTGCCGCTCTGGGCGCGGGGCGTGGCATTCCGTTCCTAATGCGAATAGCCGGTCCAGCAAGCGCCTTCTGTATGCTGAATGCGGCCGTGGTTGTGGGTTTTTACAAGTTTTTATTTACGCAGGGGCCACTCTGGAAGATTTGGACCTCAGGGGCATCGAGTTCGTTTGCGACTGACGAGAAACAGGGAGCAGATTGGAACTCTACGACGGTTAGTTTGCGCTTACACGATCAGCTGCGAGACCAGGGGATGACCCGATGAGGCTGAAAGTGACCCTGGTTACACCAATTTTCCCCATCCCGGCCCAACCGTACCGCGGGCATTCTGAGTACGAGATCGTTCTGGCACTCGCCAAACGCGCCGATGTAAGCGTTATTTGTCCATTCCCGCGATACCCGAAATGGTTCCAGCCTACTTACGATCATCGCCATCCTGACTTATCTTATTCTCCGCCCGGCGTGAGTACGCGGTATTTCGAGTATCCGGCTTTACCCGGCGTGACAAGGTGCATCAACGGTTTGGTTTGTGCGAGATACCTTGAACCATATTTCCGCGAGTCTCGGCCAGATGTAGCTTGCAACTTCTGGCTCTACCCTGAGGGTTACGCCACCGTCGTAGTGGCGCGCAAGCTTGGCATTCCTGCCATCATCGGCTCCATCGGGTCGGACTTGAATCGCTTTGTCGACCCGGCTTCGAGATGGTTGACCAGACTTGCGATGAAGCAGGCAACATTCGTGGTAACCAAGAGCGAGCACCTCCGGCAGCGAGCCATAGAGATGGGTATCAGTGCCGCAAAAGTCCGGACGATCCGGAATGGATGCAATCCGAACGTCTTTCACCTGGGAGATCGGAGCGCGGCCCGCGCGCAACTGGCCATAGACGACAAGGCCGAGCTTGTGCTGTTCGTTGGACGTTTGGATACCGCAAAGGGCATCGAGGAGCTGCTTGAGGCCTTCGCGTCGCTCGCGGGCCGCCGTCCAAACCTCCGGCTGGCCTTTGTCGGGGATGGGCCGGGTGGAGAACATTTGCGCAGTAAATCCAAACATCTTGCGCTGGGAGATCGGATCACTCTGAACGGCCCCTGTTCTTCGCAGAAAGTGGCTCAGTGGCTTACAGCTGCCAGTGTACTTGCCCTGCCCAGCTACAACGAGGGGTACCCGAACGTCGTCATCGAGGCTCTCAGCTGCGGCCGCCCCGTGATCGCGACGAATGTGGGCGGAATCCTCGAGCTGGTCAATGAAGAGTCCGGGATTTTAATTGCTCCAAGAGATTCGCGAGCGCTTGCCAGTGCGATTGAAAAGGCGATGGACCGCCGTTGGGATGAACATTCCATCTCCGAACAATTTCGCAGGGGTTGGGATGAAGCTGCCGACGAGTTGCTTCGAATCTGTGAGCTATCAATGGAACAACGAAGAGAGAAGCGGACTCTGCCGGCGAAAGCTACGACTGTGCTGAGCCGGTGATTCGATCCAAATCAAAGTAACCGCGCGATCATGCAATTAATCCACAATTCGCAAATCTGGGGGCCTTCCTACATCAGGCAGCGACTCCGGCAGATTACGCAACGAGCCGCGCCTCCACTTGAGCGTATATGGCTCACTATTGCAGACCACTACGAACCTAAGTGGCGCCGCGCCGATTTAAGCACCGCGCAATCACGCGTCGCCCTATGGCGGGCTGCATGGCCAGAGATTGCGAGGCGATGTAGACCTGATTCTCTGGGTAACGCGCCTCGATATACGTTCTTCTTTCCGGAAGAGGAATATCATCCGACGTTGATAGAACCTCTGGCAGAAATGGTTCATGAAGAGATAGCGGACGTGGAGGTTCATCTTCATCATGATGGCGAAGGACGCCAGAACTTTGTCGACCGAATAAGCACTTTTTGTAAAACATTGCACAACGAACACGGTCTGTTGCGTAAGCGCAATGGGAAGCTGACGTTCGGCTTCATACACGGTAACTGGGCACTCGATAATTCAAGGCCTGATGGACGGTTGTGTGGCCTCAACGATGAGATCCGAGTTCTACGAGACCTCGGTTGTTATGCCGATTTCACGATGCCATCGGGCGATTCTCCGACCCAAGCTCGTTTGGTGAACACGATCTACTACTGCAACGGCGATCCCGATCGGCCGAAATCGTATGACGACGGCGTTCCTGTTACACCTGGCGGCGCCGTGGACGGCGACCTGCTCATTATTCCTGGACCTCTCGGCATGCGCTGGAGAGACCGTTGGCTTCCCCGGCTCGAGACGGGCGAACTTCGTTATGGCAACGTGGCGACATCGTATCGGGTGAGGCGTTGGGTGGATATAGCTCCACGCATTGGAACCAACAGCTTCGTCAAGTTATACGCGCATGGAGCCCAAGAGCGGAATTCCGCTGCCTTATTGAGCGGCGTATTGGAAACGGCATTCAACCTGTTGGTGGAAGAGGCGAATCGGCGCGAGTGCGCCATTCATTTCGTCTCCGCGTGGCAGATGTATCTCGCGATTGAGGCCATCGGGCAGCTCCGCGATCCGGTAGTCGCATCGCAGACTGTCCAACTCGAGCGCGTCGGCGCTGATGTCGAAAGAGATTGATGCTGAATATTGGTATTGTTGGTTGCGGAAAAATCGCTGATGGTCACGTCGAGGAAATTCAGAAGCTCGGATGTGCGCGTGTGCTGGCGGTTTGCGACCTTGAGCCCATCCTGGCCGAGCAGCTCGCACTTCGCTACTCAGTGCCGCACCGGTACACGGATTTCGATCGCATGCTCTCCGACCATCGTCTCGATGTAATTCATATCGCCACTCCACCGCATTCTCATTTGGCGCTGGCGCAGAAGTCCGCCGAGGCAGGGTGCCACGTTTTTCTGGAGAAGCCGCTCGCGTTGAACGCGACAGATGGCGGACGGCTGATCGAATGCCTGCAACAAACCAATCGAAAGATGACGATCAACTACTGGTACAACTTCGAATCGCCCGCACTGGCCCTAAGAGAATTCGTCGCAAAAGGGAACTTAGGCGACCCGATACACATCGAAAGTTATTACGGATACGACTTGGCAGGCGGATTCGGCCAGGCATTGCTTTCGGACGATCGTCACTGGGTTCATCAATTGCCAGGCAAGTTGTTTCAAAACATCATCGATCACGCTATCAATAAAGTTACGCCATTCCTTCCCGACGAACCGCTAGAAATCATCGCCCGTGCCTACCGCCGTCGGAACTTGAAAGATGACGGCACGGACGGTGTCCTCGACGAACTGCGGGTGATGATCCTTGCCGGTGGCACGTCAGCTTACGTTACTTTCTCCTCCCACGCGCGGCCAGTCGGCCATTTTATGCGGGTGTATGGCACCAAAAACACAGCGCACATTGATTTCGCCCTTCGTAGCATGTTGGTCGAAGAAAAACAGAGTGTTCCGAGCGCATTAGGCCGCTTGTTGCCTCCGTTTAAATCCAGCTGGAAGTCTCTGCGCCAAGCGACGCACAATGCTCGCGAATTTGCAGGATCGCGATTTCAGTTTTTTGCGGGAATGAACCGGTTACTGTCACAGTTTTACGAAAGCATCCTGCACGACGCTCCAGTGCCTATTCCCTATGCGGAGATATTGCGCGTATCACAAATCATGGATCAAATATCCGCACAAGTTTATCCGGTGCGAGCGGCATGAGGATACTGGTTACCGGCGCCGCCGGTTTTTTGGGAACGGCTCTCATCGAGCGTCTCCTTGTTCATGGCTACAAGGAAATCCGGTGCAATGTGCGCAGGCGGGCAGATATTCCAAAGCTAGAGGCGTTGGCAGAGCGACACGCCGATACTCGTCTTGAATATTGTGTCGGAAACCTGAGGCATCGCGAGGATGCGGTTCGAGCAGTCGATAATGTGCAACTTATTTTCCACCTCGCTGCCGGAAAAAAGGGAACTGCCGCAGACCTCTTTCTCGACTCCGTTGTAGCCTCAAGAAATCTGTTGGATGCCGTTGCGGATCGCAAGTCCATGCGCATCGTTCTGGTGAGTTCCTTCGGTGTTTACGGGGTAGCTGGCTTGGGGCGTGGTGCACTGGTAAACGAACAGACTGTACTCGAACCCCATCCCGAGTGGCGCGATCATTACTCCTACTCCAAACTGCGCCAGGAACAGCTGTTCTGGGAATACCAGAAACGCAATGAGTTCGAACTAGTGGTTCTGCGACCGGGCGTCATCTATGGGCCAGACGGCGCCCATTTTTCGAACCGCGTTGGGTTAACGATTGGCAAGTGGCAAATGCACTTCGGTGGGAGCAATTTGCTTCCGTTGAGTTATGTCGACAACTGTGCGGAAGCTATCGTCGTTGCGGGCACTCATCAGAGCGCTGCAGGTCAGGTTTACAACGTGCATGACGATGACCTGCCAACTTGCCGCCAATACCTACGAGCCTACAAGAAGAATGTCACGAAGATTCGATCCATTTCCGTTCCCTACATTGGTGTGAAGTCACTTTCCTCAATGGTTGCGAAGTACAACCGCTATTCGAAGGGGCAGTTACCGGCTATTCTCACACCCTACAAGGCGGCAAGTCAGTGGGGCGGAAATCGTTTCGACAATTCCAAGCTGCGCTCTATCGGGTGGAAGCAGTTGGTGCCGACGGCCGTCGGTTTGCATAGGTCGTTTGCGGCATTCCGGACTGGCTTGGACGCGGCTAGTGTGAAAAAGCCACTCTTACCGGCTGCCTCTACGATTCTGGCGCAGGCGTCAACTGAACCGTTGCAAGGTATCTCAGAAGCTCTCGTGATAGGTGCGGTGCTGGGACCAGAGTGCAATGGCAGCTTCGATCACCTGCTTGCTGCATTCGCAACTCTTCGCAAGGCTGGCAGGCCCGCTAAACTGGTCATCTTTTCCGAGGAAGACCAGCGACATCTCACCAGTGTGCCCGCAAATCAGCAACTGCGTTCGGACGTTGAGTGGGTGCCCGACGGATTGGCCACGCATGACTCGCTTCAGGGATGTGATGTCTTAATTTCGCTCCAGGATGGGGTGCCACTCTCAGTACTGCAGGCCATGTCTTCGCGCATTCCAATAATCACAACGGCTGTCCGCATTCCAGAAGCCCTCCGAAATCAGCCCACGGTCATATTCATCCGACATGGTGACAAGAAGGGGTTACAGGATGCGTTGCAACAGATGTCTGAGCTGCCGAAGCGAAAGCTTACTCTCGAGTTGGCACACCAAGAAAATATCTCAACGCATTATAGCGACACCTATTTGTGGCGTGAAAATGGTTCGCAAAGCACGAACGGGCACCCGCCGAAAGCACATGCTTTGATTAAGAGAGCACTGTTCAGCGCGGTTCCCAACGGACAATTACTCGAGCATGGGAATCGAAACCGGCCGCAGATTGCCTTAACTATCGACGACGGGCCGGATCCAATCCATACCCCGCGAATGCTGGACATCTTTCGAGAGCACGCGGTGAAAGCCACGTTCTTTGTCGTGGGTGGAGCCGCCGAGCAGTATCCAGACCTCGTTCTGCGGATGAAGAATGAGGGGCACGAGGTCGGTAGCCATTCCTATAGCCACCCTTACTTCCATAGACTTTCCTGGGCCGGAGCCATTCGAGAGATAGGGATGACCCGATGGGTCCTGTGGCACATCCTCGGAGAAGAATGCAAGCTCTTCCGCCCTCCTCACGGCAAATTGTCACTCCGCAGCCTCATCCCAGCTTGGTCGGCCGGCCAGCAAGTGGTGATGTGGAATGTTGATCTAAAGGACTACCGCGCCGCTTTAGGAGATGTGGAAGCGCAGTTGGATCGAACCTCGTTCTCCTCTGGAGACATCATTCTCTACCACGGTATTAACGAGCCTGCGTTAAAGGCACTGCCCCGCGTAATCGAAGCCGCGCTAGGTAAGAACCGCGAGGCCGTCACAATTTCCGATCTCACTCGGCGGTAGACTTCTGGCGCGCAAGCCTTCGCAGATCTCTCGATTCTGCCTCCCATGAAAACACTACCTTATCCTCAAGCTTCAAGCCGCTCGCGCTCCAGCGTAGAGATGATCGAAACTTTATCATTGGGAGGAACGAATCAGTCTCCGACCTTAAAAACTGTTACACGAGCTCCACTATGCCTAAGACTCGCGAGGACCATGACTCGCTGGCGTATCCGCGGCGGCAGCCGGCTAGTGGGAATCCTCGAGAAACTGGGAATGCTCAATGTGGTTGCGCAGTATCAATTGGGCCGTGGGGTAAGTTTCAGTGTGCCGCTGTTCCGCTCCGACACGTGCTGGGACCAGCGAGATGTTGAAGATTATGAAAGCCGGTTGATTCATTCGTTTTGCCGCTTACTCGAACCGATGTTTGCCGTCGTCCTCTTTGACTGCGGAGCGGATATCGGGACGTTCTCGGCGCTCGTATGCTCGCAAACCTCCCGCGTGACGCGAGTTGTTGCCTTCGAGCCCAACCCCGACGTAGCGGGATTCATGAAACGTAATTTGTCCCAACTGCAGATTCCATCGAAAGCGGTCACCAAGGCTGTCGGGTCTTTCAAGGGCAGGGGCCGGCTGGAAGTCCCAGATTATGACAACTCGGATCATGCTCGTTTCCTTGTTCCAGGCGATGGCCCGCTGGAGGTAGTCAGCATCGATAGTTTTGGTGTGCGAGGCGGTGACGTAGCTATCAAGATCGACGTAGAAGGTGGCGAACTAGATGTGCTCAAGGGCGCCGCCGAGACGATCGCGTCGGCTCGAAAGTGCGTCATTACTGTTGAGGCCAACCCCCGAGTTGCCATGCGTACAAAGCGCGACCCGGTGGAATGTTTAAGATTCCTTCAGTCCTTGCGACCATTTAGCTTTGTGATTGCCGAGACCGAAGAATCTCCAATGACGTCTTCTCCAATCATCAAGGATGGACAGAAGTTCACCCGCAACGTGATTGCCTGGACCCAGTAAGCCGATTGCTCGCTCTTTTGTCGAATAAGCCCGCGGACATTTTGACCACCCTATCCAATCCAGAAATTAGTCTGACGACGCCGAGCATTCCCGCGCCGGCATCCGCACCCAGCAATGCCAAGGTGATCGGGCGCAATTTCATCTTCCTCGGCTTGGAAGTGGTGATTACGCTCGTTTGCACGTTGCTAACGACCGTGTTCATTGCCCGGGTCATCGGGCCGACGCGCCTTGGCTACTTCAACCTAATTTTTTGGCTGACCTCCATCACTTGCTCCGTGGGTTCGCTTGGCATCCCGCTTACAACGTTCAAGTACATGGGCGAATTCCTTGGCGGCGGTCGAAAGGAGCTCGCGCGCGCCGTATTCTTCTACAACCTCTGGGCCCAGACTGTGATTGCATCGGTGCTGACAGCCATCGGGATGATTGCTGTCTTTACCATCGTTAACCCGGAATATCGCTCCTGTGCTGTGTTGCTGGTCTTGAGCATGGTTCCAAACATGATTACTTTCGTGCCCTCGCAGGCAAATTCTGCTGCCGAGGACGCAGCACTCAACACGCGTGGCGCATTCGTTGGGGCGATGGTTTACGTAGTCGCTGTGGCTGCAAGTCTTCTTCTAGGATGGAACTTGATTGGCATCGCCGCAGGCGTGTTGCTGTACCGCTCAGCGGAGTTGGGCGTAAAGATCGTTCCGGTTCTTAAGTCGATGGAAGCAGTGCCCCACGTCCCTCTGCCGGCGGAAATTCGCAAGCGTATGTTCTCCTTCTCCGGTCTGAGCACCGGACTAATGATTCTGCAAATTGTGATTTGGGACCGTTCCGACATCATTTTCTTGAAATTGCTGCAGCCCGATATTCGTCAACTGGCTTTCTTCTCGGTTTGCTTCAGTGTGGCCGACCGGCTCATGCAAATGCCCCAGACATTTGCCAATGCGCTCTCGGCCACGCAGATGGCCGAGTACGGCCGCGACAAGGATCGCCTCTTTAGAATGACCTCGAAAGCCTCCACCTATGTCCTTCTGGGGGCACTGCCGATTCTGATCGGAGTCGCCTGCATCGGTGGGCCATTTGTGCGGGTCATCTACGGATCGCAATATCTCCCAGCAATACCAGTTTTCATCGTTGTAGCGCTCTTTAGCATTCCGAAGGCCATACTGACCCCCGCCCAGTCTCTGTTGTATTCCGCCGAAGATCTGGGTTTCATTCTGAAATGGGGCTGCATAGCCGCGGCAATCAACGTGCTCCTTGATTTCGTTTTAATTCCAAGTCATGGTGCAATTGGCGCTGCCTGGGCGAATGGCATCGCCCAAACATTTGCCGCAGTATCGATCTGGGGTCGCGTACTTGCGCGCTATCCCGTACGAATCGATATGCCCGTCCTGCTTAGACTTTCAGCCGCAACTCTTGCGATGGTGATTGTCGTACTCAGCATTGTGGCCGTGCCGTTCAACCCCCTCATGAAATTAAGCGTTGCCATTCCGGCAGGTGCGATTGTTTTCCTGGTCACGAGCAGGATGTTTTCGGTGCTGCGGAAGGATGATCGTCGGCGCTTACTGGTCTTTTCCGCTCTCCTTCCCACAGCAGTAGGCTCTTCGTTGAAACGGTTGGTTAACTTCCTGATTCCTCAACCCCCCGTTGTGGAAAGCTCTAGATGAGTGTGAATTCGTCCTTCGGACAAATCGGCATCGCCTGCGCCGCGGCCTGCCATCCCCCTTCTTTTGAGGGCGGACTGCCGCCAAGTGCCCAATTTCAAGTACCAGTTGTCACAGAATAGAAGAGGGAAATGTATGAAAGAACCTTACAGAACGCGATTCCTTGAATTGTTGAGGGAAGGAGCAGCGGTTCAAAATATCCATGATTCTCCTGCCGTCGTGGGCTATGCGGTTACCCACGCCGCCGATAATGAATTTGTCCAGAGAGAACTGGAGCGCGTTGACCATCATCGCAAGAACGCCTGCTGGCTTTTAGAGGAGTATGTCGGCCAAGCCGAAAGAATCTTGGACGTGGGATGCGGAACAGGCGGATTCAGTGTAGCGCTGGCATCGTCCCGCGTATTGCGCCCGACGCAGGTCGTCGGAATCGACGCCAGCCATTTGGCTGTCCGGGCGGCACAAGTACGAGCAACGGGACATGATCTCTTATCCCCCCAAGTGTCCTTTTTGGGCTATTCCGCCGGGGAGCAACTGCCATTCGAGGATGACTTCTTCGATCTGACTGTTTGCAGTTCTGTGCTGGAATACGTGACTTCGAGGCAGGCCCGCGCAGAGTTGATAACGGAGCTTGGGCGGGTAACGCGGCCGAGAGGTTACGTTTTCATTTCGACTCCTAATCCTCTGCGATTGAAGGAGCATCATTCTGGGAGGTTCCTGGGCGATTATTTTCCTCGACCAGGTTATCCGTGGGCCACTCGGCCTTGGGAATTCTCTCGTATATTTTCCGGCTGGCGAGAAATCTCAGCTACTAAGTATCACCGACGGAAGCTTACAGAACTTCTGGGGGCTCGTGTGCCCATTCCAGAGCCTGTGGTACGAGCAGTTTCGTGGATCGCACCTTGGCAGAATAGGTTATTTCAGAAACTCAGCGCTTCTAAAACGGCCTCACTCGAAAGACCGCCCAAGCAGACTTCGTTTGCTCCGCATGAGGCCGGATCGCATGAAATGAAAGCTGGCCGAGCCGGTGAGCCACTGTGATCTGCGATACCCTCTCGGATCATCGAGAGGATGGGCGAGGGCGCGAAAATTGGCCTCGCGTGCTGACTCGTAACTTCTTCGAAGCGATACACCGGATACCTTCAAAATGCCAGCCGAAGCGGCATATCCCTTTGACTCAAAAAGGCTTCACTCCAATGGGTAGCATCATCGCGGCAGTGCATTCTACACCGGTTGCAAGTGCGCTAGCTGAGCGAAGGACCTCGCTGAGAATCGCGCACGTTGGTGACAGCATGGAAATGGGTGGAGCGGAAAAACTAACGGCCACGCTTTGCCGATTGCAACGCGACAGAGGCCATACAGCCTCAGTCCACTGCCTCTATCGCATTGGCGTGCTAGGCGAAGAGCTGCAGGCGGAAGGCTTCGAGGTTGTTCTACACCACCCTTCCTCCTTCTTTCATCTGGTGCGCGGCTTGTACAGATCGTTTCGGCGCTCTCGCCCCGATGTCGTGCATTGCCACAACGCCACCGCGGCCATCATGGCCGCTCTTCCCGCCCGTCTCGCAGGGGTGAAGACGGTCATAGTAACCCGGCATGGCTTGGTTAAGCCCCCTTACCAGATTCGTCGTGAACTAAAATTTGCGCTAGCTTCACGCTGGTGTGATTGGATCGTCGGCGTCTGCGAGGGCACCCGGACAAATTTGTTGGCTGCTCCATTTGCTGCCCGCGACAGGATCATTCAAATCTATAACGGCGCTTGGCCCGCGAATATTCTGGCTGTACCGCAGCCTAAAAAGGGTTTTACTCTGCTGCACGTTGGCCGTCTGGCGCCACTGAAAGACCATGCCACTCTACTGCAGGCGGTTGCACTCACACGCGTGCATCATCTTGACGTACAGCTATGGATAGTTGGCGACGGGCCTCTGGAGGCCAGTCTGCGCAAGCTCACTAATGATCTTCGGCTGAATGAATGCGTCACCTTTTTTGGTGAGCAGGCTGATGTTTCGCCCTTCCTGCTTGCGGCTGATCTCTTTGTGAGTTCTTCCTTAACCGAAGGCTTGCCTGTGTCTCTGTTGGAAGCGATGTCGGTTGGCTTGCCAGCGGTTGTTACCGACGTTGGAGGTATGGGCGAAATCGCGCGCTTGTCGAGTGCCGTCACGCTCGTGCCATCGTCAGATCCTGCAGGTATGGCAAGGGCATTGTGCGACGCGGTTGCCGGAAAGCAAGAACTTCCTAAAATGAGAAATCTGGCAAGCCGCTGCTACGAACAGTATTTCAGGCCGGAACGCATGCTTGATGACTACATGAGTCTGTACAATGGTTTCGTTTCTCAAAATCAAGCCTGGCACTCTGCATAGCAGTCCGCGCTCTCAACAAGTCACAAGAAATGTCCTACAACTTCAGACAGTTTGCGCATTGCCGAAAGTTTTCAAGCTAGTGCGTCGGAATAGCCGCCGCGTCTTAGCTTGTGTTCCGAGGCCTTGAACTTTGCAATTCATATATCACCATCGCACCATGGGCCGCAGTTCTCAGGCGATGCACATTCGTAGCCTGGTGGAAGCACTGAAAGCGGATGGGCACGAAGTGACGATCGTATCTCCCCCGGGCGTCGATCCACTCAAGTCCGCCGGAATGATGCCGTTTCTGCGGAAGGGAGATCGCGCACGCGGCTTTCAACGCATTTGGAAGTACATAAGCTGCGAGTGCCCCCAGGTCGTATTTGAAGTGTCCGAGCTTCTTTACAACCTGTTTCTCCCGTTTCGGCTGTTGCCGGCTTTGTGGCGCCAACCGGATGCCGTCCTCTATGAAAGACACGCCTACTTCATGTTCATGGGCGTGCTGCTGGGGAAATGGTTGAAGCGGCCAGTTGTGCTTGAAGTGAATGAACTCGCAGGATTCACGCGAGCCCGCGGCTTGATCATGGAGCGCCTCGCGCGAAGGATCGACGCGTGGGCGTTCTCTCGCGCCGATCACGTTCTCTGTGTGTCACGCGTCCTCGCTGACGAAGCGCGGCGGCGGGGGGCCAATTGCGAACGCGTGCACGTATTGCCCAATGCAGTTAATCCAAATCGATTCCGGCCCCCACAGCCTCAGCAGTCGCTTCGGGGTCGCCTAGGTCTCAACGGTTCAATCGTCATCGGTCATGTGGGATTGTTTTATCGATGGGATCGTCTGGATGCACTAATCGAAGTCGCGAAGAGTATCCGCGACAGTTATCCAGACCTGAAAGTATTGCTCGTTGGCGACGGTCCCGAGATGGAAAACTTGCGACAGACCGCGTTTCGATCGGGGATGGAAAGAGAAGTTATTTTTTCCGGACCCGTGCCCCGCGATGACGTGCCCGCGTACATCGATGCGATGGATATTTGTGTCCTTCCCGATTCCAACGCTTTCGGGTCTCCGATTGCTTTATTTGAGTTCATGGCCATGGGCAAGCCTTGCGTTGTCCCTGATCTCGGGCCAATGCGCGACGTGATCGATGAAAATGTGACGGGTATCATGTTTCCTCACGGAGATTACGTCGCCCTGGAAAGGGCGCTTCTGAGGCTCGTCGAAGATTCAGCGCTCAGGAGTCAAATCGGTGCACAGGCAAAAAAGACCGTTTTCGAGCGCCATACGTGGGCCGCGAACGCCCGCCTCGTAGTTCTGTTAGCCCTTGGTGAGAGTTCAGTCCAAACATTCACCCAGATGAAGCAACTCGATTGCGACACCCAGTAAATTACAGGGAAACCTGAATGCATCCAGATACACGTCTCAGCGTCGGATTGGTTGGAGCCGGCTACATCAGCGAATTTCACGCACGGGCTATTCAGCGAGTACCTAACGCACGAATCGTCGGAATCGCGGACGTTGTAAGCGCTCGCGCGAGTGCTCTTGCCGCTCGGTTCAACACCCCAAAGGTCTTCCCAACGATGGAAGCTATGATGAGCGAGGGAGTCGATGTAATTCATATCCTTACTCCGCCGGACACTCACGCATCCTTGGCGATTGCCGCGCTCAAGAACGGCTGCCACGTGTTGGTAGAAAAACCGCTGGCAAGCAACGTGGAAGAGGTCGACCGCATTTCTGCCGCAGCCGCAATCGCCCAAAAATCGGTTTGTGTCAACCATTCCATGCTGTACGACCGCTTCGTATCCAAAGCGCTGAACCTCGTGCGTTCGGGGGCCATCGGAGTTCCACTTACTTTCGATTACTTCCGCAGCAGCGAATATCCGCCTTATCGCGGAGGACCGCTGCCCATCCATTACCAGAATGGCGGCTATCCTTTCTTGGACCAGGGTGTACACGCGCTCTATCTCGCCGAATCTTTCTTGGGTGCCATCGAAGATGTGAAAGCCTTCTATGGCACTTACGGAAGCGATTCCAATCTCCTGTATGACGAGTGGCGCGTGGCAGCACAATGCGAACGCGGCACCGCGAACATTCAGATTTCGTGGAATGTGCGCCCTCTGCAGAACTGGTTCGTTGTCCAAGGAACGAAAGGCGTTGTCCGCGCGAATCTCTTCTCAATGTGGGTAACTCATACGCCGCAACTTCCGCTCCCGAAAGCCGCAGCGCGCGCTTTGCAGGCAATGACTGAGGGCCTCAGCATCTGCGCACAGGTTCCCGCAAACGTCGCTCGTTTCGCGGCCAAGAAAATCGTCCAGTACGATGGCCTGCATTCCTTGGTAGCTGCGTTCTATAGCGCGTTACAAACGGGCGCTCCGATGCCGGTCCCCGTCGAGCAGGCGCGCTCCACTGTTTATTGGACAAACCTCGTATCTCAAGAAGGGGATGCCGCAAAAATAAAATATCAGGACCAATTCCAAAAAGTGGGACACGCACAAATCTTAGTCACTGGGGCAAACGGATTAATCGGGCGACACCTGGTACGACGACTCTTGCAAGAAGGGAGCCGTGTTCGCCTCTTCGTTCGACGGCCTCCCGAGCCGGAGTTCATGAACGATGCCAACGTCGAGGTCTTCCTAGGAGATATGGGAGATCCCGCCGCCGTTGACCGAGCCGTTGCGGGCACAGAAATTGTCTACCACGTGGGCGCAGCGATGAAGGGCAGCGCGCACGATCATGAACGCGGCACCGTCATCGGCACGCAAAATATAGTTGATAGCGTGCTCCGGCACGGCGTGCAGAGTCTTGTGTACATCAGCTCCCTGAGTTGCCTGCACGCATCAGCGGCGCGGCGCGACGACGTGATCACAGAGAATTGCCCAATTGAACCATCTCCAACAAAACGGGGAGCATATACCCAGGCAAAGACTGCAGCCGAAAAAATAGTGCTCGATGCAGTCCGAGATCGGAATCTCCAGGCGGTGTTGCTTCGCCCTGGCAGAGTATTCGGTCCAGGCATGACCCTGCTAACGCCTGAAGTCGCCCGTAAAATCGGAAACTTCTTTGTTGTCCTCGGCGATGGCACTCGCGAACTGCCATTGGTTTATGTAGAAGATGTGATCGATGCCATTGTCCTAGCGGCAGAAAGAAGCAAGTTCGATGGCCGTGTTTTCCACATTGTAGATCGAACTCGGATTACCCAGAATCAGGTCGTACGCGACTACATTTCGAAGAACGCAAAAAAGACGAACGTCGTCCACGTGCCGGTAGCCATCGTCTATAGTATGGCGTTCTGTTTCGAAGTTTTGTCCAAGATTTTGAAACGCCCAGTCCCGCTTTCCATCTACCGGGTCAAATCGGCGCTCGCTCGCATGCAGTTTGATTGCATTCGCGCAGAAAAGGAACTTGGCTGGCAACCGCGCATAGGCGTCGCTTCCGGCCTGCAAGAAACAATGAGAGCCGAACGCGTCAACTCCCGCAACAATGTTCTTGGACGCGCGCAGGAGAGCTGCGCGGCGAAGTGATATCGCCGCATTAGTTTTTCTGTTGGCTCCCCCGCACACGACACCCATGCCTATCTGCATCGGCAAGTGCCGAGCGCGAAGTCACCTTTCGCAGAGAGTCGCGCGAAAGTCTAGTCCGAGAAAGTTTTAGAGCTAGTTCAACCCAGTTAGTTCACTTCGATACCTTTTTCCAGGGGAAACGCAATGGCAACTATGCCGAACTCTTCTATTCATGCGGATACCGCTAGCCCCACCACTTCCGAAGGAGAAGAGCAAGCAAGACTAGCCGACGAGGCACGATTTGCGGATCAAGGATACGCTCGGTACGCACATGCCCTGCTCCTGAATCAGATCTTCTTTAAGAAGTATGCCGAGCCACAAGACGATTGGGATTGGCGGCAATACGGCGCCAAGCTTCTCGGATCCGTTAAAGGTTGCCGCGTCCTGGACTACGGTTGCGGGCAGGGTGAGGAGTCAACTTATCTCGCCTTGATGGGTGCTCAAGTAACTGCGATCGATATTTCCCCGGTTGGCATTAAGCTTACGAAAGAGCGGGCCAGACTTAATGGTGTACACGATCGCGTCAGTGCGATGCTAATGCGTTGCGACCCAACCGAATTTCCGAGTGAATCTTTTGATGTCATCCACGGATTCGGGATTCTCCATCACATCGGTTTGCAAGTCGGCGTGATGGAAATAAAGCGGCTCCTCAGACCGGGCGGACGCGGCCTATTCTTCGAGCATATGGGCAACTCCAAAACGATCGAACGCTTGCGTCCGAAGGAGAGGGATTACACCAAAGGCGAGCGCCCCGTAACTTGGAAGGAGGTCGAGGAGATGCGGCCAGAATTCTCTCGGATGGTGGCAAGACCATTCCACATCGCTTCGCGTTTGCGCAAACGCGTCCAGCTGCTGAACCGGCCGTTAGTTAAACGTGTCGATCACGCCGTGCTTAGTGCCTTGCCTATCATGAGGCACTTCGCAAGCGGCATAGTCATCTATCTCGAAAAATGAGATCGGCTTCGTCGTTCCAGATCGGCCCTCGCTGGTAGTCGCAATGTGTAGCTTGATTTCTGCTCAGTTCACCGCATGGTATTGCGGCCGGGAAACCGCCAGACTGATGACCACCGTCGCGGAAGTCTATTGCCAGGCTGGCCCGCCGTCGGTGATCGTCATACCCTGAACTGTCGTGGCCAGCGTATTTGTTGAGCCAGCCGCCTTGATGGTCCCGCCTAGCGACGCGACCCCTTTGTTAATTACAAGGCTATCGTTCGCATCAAGAGTGATCGTAAACGTGCCGCTCGACGGATTCCCAGGACTCGAATCGACAACTCCCGGAGTCAGCGCGCTGAAACCAGACGCATCCCCAAGCTGAATCGTGTAGATGTTGTAGCTGACTACGTTGCCGGGACTTGCGTTGTTTGCCTCAATCCGATATTGCCAGTTGGCTGCATTGGCGCCGTTCGCATTCTCAGGGGCGACAGCTATGGTTGGAGCGGCTGGAACCAAGGCTGTATAGAGCGCTTCCTGCGTGCCGTCAATGCATGCGACGGTTGCGGACGACACTGTAGGAGTCGTTTCGCAGTGGCTCACAAACGTCGTGCTTCGCGTAGCCACATCGGTTTGTAGACGATCGACGATAACAAGCGTGCTGATGCCCCGCAGGTAGTAATACTCGCGAACTACCGAGACCACGTACGGGTTCTGTCGCTCTGGGTGCCCCGAATCGCAGACATTGTTCTTATACGTAAGCGTTAGATCAGTGACGGCGAAAGAATAATTAGGCTGCGTCTCCAGCCGCTTGACGACTCCTGGACCATCCGAGCAGCCTCCGAATACGTTGATCGAGGCCTGTCCGCCTACGAACGGAATGTTGTGCGCGAATCCTGTCGCGGCGTCAGCGGTTCCGGCGCCGTTGTATCCTGCAACCGTTTCCGAATACGCCATCGTCTCTCGGATAATAGGGACGCCCTTGCGGAAGGCTTGAAAGGTTCCTGCATCTTGATGCGAATGCCCGCCGCCCCAAGATACCGACAGAACGTTGTCTCCGTTGTAGAGGCCCATCTGCCAGAGCATTGACGTTCCAGAAGCCGTCCAATCGCTGCGGGAATACATGTACTGAGCCCCAGAGGAGTAATAATCCAGCGGCATGGTCGAATATGCCTGCGATGAACCTCCAGGGTCGACCGATTTATGGATAGGGCCAATGGCGGGATTTACAGTAGAAATCCATTGGCGGGCCAGTTTGCCAACGGCCGTGCCGGGAAACTCATTCGCAGCCGCTTGCATGAAATCGCCGTAATACTGACTCGATGCTCCGCATCCGCCATGCCCGTCGGGTCCGTTGTGGCTTTGATAGCCGCAACCTGCGCCTGCTTGCCAGTTCTCATCATCTCCCCAAGTGAACATGTCCCACATGCTGCGGCTCGTAGTTATCGTCGGCATCGTGTTGTAGATCGTCTGGAACACACCAGACTTGAAAGCGGTTGTCTCGGTCCACATGTCGCGCCCTAGGAGCGCTGACGAAGCCAGTGGAAGTGCGTAATAGTTCAGAGAATATCGCCCGTACTCTCCTCCACCTTCTTGACTATGCAGCGCATAGCCATGTGTTCCGTTTTTCCCTGTTCCAGATGGGGAAACGAAATTTAGCAAATCGGGCCACCGGCTATTCACTCCATAGTTCAAGTTCGTAGCGGCATTGGAATTGTTGCCATACGTGGCGACCCCAAAATCGAAATCATTGCGAAATTGTCCGGCGAAATAGTTGTTCGCAGGCATCCCCACGTTGCCCCAAGTCTGGATCACGTTGTCCTGATTCGATTGCCAAGTGTTCCAGTTGTTGGTAAGTGTCGTTACCTGCGCGGATGTGAGGCATTGCGCTCTGCCACAGCCAGGAGCAAGCCAGTCGAGGACCAGCATGATCCACTCCCCGTTCCTTCTCATGTTATCGTCGCCGGCCCCAGTCCCATTTGTGCCGGAGGGGCCGAGCGCCAATGCGTCCGTGATCACCTGACTACACGCTCCCGTCGCTACCGCGCCACTCATCGTGAAGCAGGTAAAGGCCATGTCGTAATCGTCAAGCGGGCGCGCGGATGCCGTATTCAGTCCCGCGTAGCCCGTGCTCGCTACCCATGATTGTGCTGTCGTGACTCTTCCCGCATTCCAAAATAATCTTGGGTGGCCATTAGGAATATTAAGGCCGTCAATCGTGTTCGTAGCAGACGCGGAGAAAATAGCTATGGATGCTGAACCCGTTTTGGATACATCTGCCGCACTGGTCGCTGTAACGGTTACAGTGGCGGGTGAGGGAACCGCCGACGGGGCCGTGTACAGTCCTGTTCCGTTGACTGTTCCGCAAGCTGCTGCGCTACATCCTGCTCCTTGCACACTCCATGTCACAGTAGTATTCGACGTCCCAACAACAGACGCACTTAGTTGCTGCGTCGCTCCCGTCGCAACTGAGGTGCTGTTAGGCGTCACAGTGACGACAATAACGGGAACGATGGTTACGCTTGCTGACGCTGTCTTGCTCGGTACCGCCATGCTGGTTGCAGCCACCGTAACGCTCGGCGGCGAAGGTGCCACCACTGGCGCCGTATAAACAGCCGCTGTCGAACTGGTTGCGAGAGACCCACAGGAGGAGCCGCTGCAGCCTGCGCCGGTCAAACTCCAGGCCACCGCCGTATTCGTTGTGCCTGTCACCGTAGCTGTAAAGGAATCCGTACTGGCGGTAGGAACTGCAGCACTCGCCGGGCTAATACTCAGCAAAACCGCAGCCGCAGCAACAAGGGTAACGCTCGCCGAAGCTGATTTGCTGGGGTCCGCCACGCTGGTCACGATCACACTGACAATCGCAGGCGAGGGTACACTGGCTGGTGAGGTGTAAAGTCCGCCTGCCGAAATGGTACCACATGCTGCGCCGCTGCATCCCGCGCCACTCACAGTCCAGGTCACTGACGTGTTCGAGCTGCCGCTCACTGTGGGCGCAAACTGTTGCGTGCTTCCCAGTGCAACTGTTGCACTGGTTGGGTTCACTTGCACAGCAACACCAGCCGCGGCGGCAACAGTAAGAGTGGCGGCGTTACTGGTCGCGCTGCCCGCACTGTTGCTCACAACTACCATGAACAGCGCACGATTGTCGGCATTTGTCGTGGGCGGAGTCGTATATTCAGAAGAAGTCGCGCCACTTACCGCGGTTCCGTTCTTTAGCCACTGGTAGCTGAACGGGGCCGTGCCCGTCACTGCAACAGAGAAACTCGCTGTTTGCCCAACCGTAACGTCTGCACTGACCGGTTGCGACGCAATGGATGGCGGCGTGGACGAGCCATTGCCTTTGGGATTATTCGCTGGGTTGTTGGCACTCGTCAAACCTGCGCATCCTGCAAGAGGGAAGCTCCCGAGTGGGACAACCAGGAGAAGCACTAAGAACTCTTGAGTCCGTGACAGACGACAGGCACTCAACATTTGGCTCCGGCTTCTATTTAAGCTCCGTGCCCAAATGCAACACGCGCCCCTACTTACTGTGGATACAGGAGCGCCGCGGCGAATACATCTGCCCAATGGTCCAAAAAAGGGGAACTGCCCAAAGGCTGTCCCTTGGTGTCCATTGTGTCTATAGGGATTGGATTGAAGCGGGCCAAGAATCTGGCTAAAGTCTTAGCCTAAGTTCAAGTAAATGCGGGGCTTGTGTGAAGGTTTGTTATTCGAGCTGGCTAAAGCGCCTCAGAACGAGCCAGTACCAGTGACCGCTCTCAAGGTCGTTTGCAACCGAAAATGGTCAAAGCTCATATCAGCCATGCCGTAACGTCGTATATCGAATGGGCGAATCTCTCCCGCGCGGTTCGAGCCCCCGTAAAACGAAAAGGCTGCACGATAACCCGTTTGTTCTAAGGCGTTTACGGTATCGGCGGAGAAACAATGCCTGAGTCCGACAGGATAGGCGAGAGCATCAATGCGGCGATGGAGCTCGCGTTCCAATATCTCCCGCGAATAGCGCACCTCTTCCCGTTGCAACTCGAGCGAGAGCTTAGTCAAGATCTCATGGCTATGGGTATGAGAGCCGAACGCCATACCGTTCCGCTGCATGTCGCGGGCTTCACCCCAGTCCAGAAAACAGCGTTCGGTCGCACTTGTGGGTCGCGATACTTCGCATACTCTCTCGAGATTAGCGAGGAAGCGTTCGGGATCTTTCACAGCAGGCTGCGTAAAGAGCCGCAGGATCTCCATGCTCACACGCTTTCCTCCCTTGCTTCCTAAGTCAAACTTCGTAGGTTCCGGATACTCAAGGTGGATGCGCTTCTTCACACTTTTTTTAATAATATAGGCAATCATATCCCACCAGGGCAGTTTCCCTGTGCCGATGAAAGCCGTAGGAAGGAAGAAGACTGCCTGTACACCATGCGCGCGGAGGATCGGAAATGCCAGAGTGTAGTTATCCAGGTAACCATCGTCGAACGTGATGAGCACACTCGTCCCGCGAGGGGCATCTCCGCGCAACATGGCCAACACTTCCTCTAAAGTAGAGATATGAAAACGGCGTTTTAGGTAGGCGATGTGCGAATCAAAGTGTTCGGCCGTTGCTGAGAATACGCCCGAGTCGAACGGAGTCTCATCCGCGTTCCCGATGCGATGGTAATTCAGAACTACGAGAGCGCGGCGCTGGGGCATGGTCTCCAGCACTCTGGTAAGCCCTGTCCGGGAGCACATACGTGCTAACAATTCCCGTTTTCCGCGCATTTGAACGTAGAGATTATCGTAAGAGCAGAACGAGAGTCTACTAGCCGGCCTACGCGTCGTGCTGCAGACCGCTTAACCGTTCTGCGGACATACCGGGCAATTCCTTCGACAACACAAAGAGGTTCTCTCTGCGTCTGGTCCGCGACCTCCGATCTCGACTCTCGGTAGAGTGCCCCGACATGCATCACGCTCACAACTCGTTAGTTCGCCATCACGGGCTCGCAGCCGAGCGCCAAGCCCGAGTTCCCGTCAGCGCGAGCACGCGTCACAACGAGAATAGGGACTGGGGTCCGCCGACGCACAGATTCCGTCAGCTTGACGAGATCGCTCCATTTTGGAGGATGCTCGAAGGCGATACCACAAGCCCTATCCAGCAATATCTTTGGAGCGAATCCTGCTGCGCCACCTTGCCCCTCGATGGGGACATCCATTTCTTCGTCGCCAAAACGGGATCGCAGACGGGTGCCATCGCGCCGCTTGTCCGCGCTAAGAGCATTCTAGGCCGACTGGAACATCTGGGAGTCAAAGTTCTTCGCGAGCCTGCCGATTTACTGTTTTCCGATCCCGTCGCTCTTCAGAGTCTTGCCAACGCTCTCGTCAAACTGGGTTCCCCACTTTTTCTGGACAGAATTCCCGCCGATTCGCCGACCATTGCCGCAATTCAAGAAGACTATCGTGGCCGAGGGCTGGTACTTTTACGCTCCGCTCAACCATATCCTCGCATCTTGTTACACCAGGGTTGGCGGAAACCCGAGAGCCAGCTGAATAGCGGCCGCCGCTCGGATTTGCGACGAGCCGTTCGAAACGCCGAGAAAATCGGTCCTGTCAGTTATCAGATTCTGTCCCCTACCCCCTCGCAACTCGGACCGATTCTTGACGAGGCGCTGGAAGTCGAGGCCGCGAACTGGAAGGGAAGCGAAGGGAGCGCCATCGCGCGGGACAAGTTGCGCGGTCAGTTCTACCGGCACTATGCTGCCGCGGCAAGTGCGGCGGGAATCTTGCGACTTTGTTTTTTGCGAGTTGGAAGCAAGGCTGTCGCGATGCAGTTTGCACTGGAATGCGCGCGGGGCTTCTGGCTTCTAAAGATAGGCTACCGCGAGGAGTTTGCACGATGCTCGCCCGGAATGCTGCTGATTGCCGAGACCATCCGCTACGCGGCTTCGAAGGATCTCGTGTCCTATGAATTTCTGGGTAACGCTGAAAACTGGACACGCATCTGGACGCGGGATGAGATTCAAACCGTAACGATTCGAGCATATCCCTTCCGGATGAGGGGCATCGCTGCCCTGGCGGCGGATGCATTCCAATCGGCGCTTCGACGGTTTGAAGTAGCCGTGAAAAGAAAAAAGAATGAACCGCAGGATCAATAAGTTGATCTGGTCCGCTTGGGAAGCCGTGGCGAAGTACGCCGGCAGAGCCTACATTGCCGGACCCGCGCTTGACGACGCCATGAGCACATGTCGGCGTCTCTTCGGCATGGGCATTGGCGGCACGATCTGTTTTTGGAATATCGAGAGCGATTCACCGAAACGGATAGTGGATGCTTACACGTCCGCGCTCGCGGCCCTGGCCAATGAGAAGATGGATTGTTATCTGTCTGTCAAACTTCCTCCGCTCAACTATGACTGGGTTCTGATGAATGAAGTGCTGGAGCAAGCCCGGCGCAAGAGTACTCTCATCCATTTCGACTCCTTGCAGTTCGAAACAGCCGATCGAACCTTTTCCATAATTGCCCAGGCGGCGCGTTCCTATCCGCATCTTGGCTGCACTTTGCCCGGCCGATGGATAAGGAGCGTCGCTGACGCCGATCTTGCCGTGGATCACGACTGGCACGTTCGCGTGGTCAAAGGGCAGTGGCCGGACCCCCAACATCGAGAAATGAATCCTCGGGACGGCTATCTAAACGTCATTGACCGCCTGGCGGGTCGCGCACGCTTCGTGGCCGTAGCGACACATGACCCAGAACTCGCGCGAAATGCTCTCAAGCGCCTTCGCCACGCTTGCACACCATGCTCATTAGAGCTGTTGTACGGCCTTCCCATGAAGCAGGCCTTGAAAGTTGCGAGTGAATTAGATGTGCCCGTGCGCGTCTACGTCCCTTTTGGTCACGGCTGGCTGCCTTATTCGCTTACGCAAGCACGGCACAATCCGCGAGTATTCTGGTGGGTCCTCCGGGATCTCCTCGCGGGTGGATCGCCGCTCCGTTCAAAATTACCTTCGGGCGTCATTCTACCCACGGTTAAAGAGACTCCAAGTGCCTCTTCGATCTCGCGCGCATGATCCGTTGTCTTTAGCTCCGCCTCGGGTAGGTTTCGTCCGCAGCGCGCGGAATTCCATCTAGACAATGACGAGGAAATGATCAGTGATCGAGACCACGAGCCCGCAAGTCCGTGCTTCAGAAGAGCTCAACGGACTGCGTCCAGACGTCGGTTCCGAGGATAGCTTTTATTCGTGCTATGGGTGGGCGCTCGATCCTGTTCTCTCGGTGCGAGATTTATTCGCACACCTCCGTGCATCCCTGAACCAATTGAATTCGCTCAACGTGCCCTGGCAGATAGAAGAGTGCAAAACCAATGTGTATCTTTTCGCTTCCGCTCTCACTTGCACAGTCGACGACTATTTGGCGGAAACTCCTCCGGACCTTTCGAACATCTCCAGGAGGTTTCCCAGACTTCAAATTCCTCTTCTTCCTCTACAGAAGATCGTCAACGTCGTCCATCGCCTCGGCACTTTTCCGCAAAAAGTGCGCGCGGCAAGATGGAGGGGAAAATGGACCTCCAATCTCGATGCGATCTGCGAACTTCTCACGCGAACCGAAAAGCCCGCCCAGCAACAACTAGATGAGTTGAGGAAATCCATCGAAAAGTGCATCGCTACTCCTCTCCCGAAGCGGCTTCTCCGTCGCAGGATGCGGTTGCCATCTGGATATCGCAGCCAGGATCTTGCGCATCAGGATGCATTCTCGCTCGCTGAGTTGTTCACTGCTTCTCAGGAGAATCGTCAATCGCCGCTCTTGATTATTGGCCCGCGCTCGATGGGCGCATATTTTGCTCCAGCTGCGAAGGCTAAACTCTCGAAGCTGGGCTGGACCTCGGTGTCTTGGTGCACGATACGTCCGAAGAAAGGAATTTCGCCATGGGAGGAGCCCGCGCTGGAGGCTCTCCGCTCACCGGACGTGCAGGTACTTGTCATCGACGAGTCTCCAAATACTGGTAGCACCTTCCTGTTGATAGTGAACCTCCTGCGCAAAAGGGGAGTGCCACCCGATAGGATTTTTCTACTCGCGGCCATGCACCCGGCGCGTCCCCACTGGCGCCTTCCCGTTACGGAGGAGACGCGCAGCATAAAATTCATTCCTTTGGAGGCGAACGCTCTTTACAAGAACAGCCTTCTCGAACCCAGCACCGTCCAGCCGCTTCTTGCAAGTTATTTTGAAGCGCTTGGGTGGGACGACGTTCAGCTCGCGCAGAGCAACCGTACTGGTGAGCAAAATACTCGCCTCGAAGAACACTTTCAGGATGGCTTCCAGTGCCGTCTCAAACGCGTGTTTGATGTGCGTCTGGCGAAAAATGGCGCTCCGCCTGTGGTCAAGCGCGTTCTTGCGAAAAGCGTCGGCTGGGGCTGGCTTGGCTATCAGGCTTTTTTTGCGGGAAACCAGCTCGCGGGATTCGTTCCCGCAATGCTTGGCCTTCGAGAAGGACTTGTGTACACGGAGTGGCTCGAACGTCTGGAAGGCGATCCTTGTGGGCCACCTATCAAACGTCTCGCTGCCTATGTTGCTACCCGCGCGACGACACTGCGCCTGAAAGAGGATCCGACCTTTGCCATCAGCCCTGGCTACGGTTGGACGGGCTGGAGCGTTTTGATCGACTCACTGAGAAGGGCCTACGGCCCGATCGTTGGCCGCATGAAAGTACCTGCTCTCCACCGAGCTCTCGCGCAGTACGTATGTCGGACCCCCGCGCTAATAGACGGGAACATGACGCCTCAGGACTGGGTGGAAACCAGGGACGTTCCTTGCAAAGTTGACTTCGAACACCATAATTTCGGCCGCACCGAGTTATACATCGTTGAACCCGCCTATGATCTTGCAAGCGCGGTCTGTGAATTCCGCCTTTCCGCCAAGGAGGAACACGAACTGATAGCCCACTATATTCGGATGAGCGGTGATTCTACTGTGGCAGAGCGAATTCTGCTTTGGAAAGTGGTGCACGGCATTGTAGGAATGGAACGGGCCACCGCCGCGCTCAACGCCGAGACGCGCAGCGAAGCGCTGATGCTTTGGCACGAACGCGTAGTTCTGGCCCGCAACTTCCTAGTTCATCAAATGAACCTATTTTCGGGGTCGCTACTTCCCGATCGCCTTCCCATGCAGTCGACTCGGCGACTCATCTTTCTCGATCTTGATGGAGTCTTCGATTCTAATGTTTTTGACTTTCCTCAGGCCACGACCAGCAGTTTGATCGCTCTCGCGAGGTTGCAGAGCCACGGATTCTCAGTGATTCTCAACACCGCGCGCAGCGTCACGGATGTCCGGCAATACTGCGACACCTACGGTCTACAGGGAGGAGTTGCCGAATCCGGTTGCATTTTTGTCGATGCCCAGACTCAAAGCGAAGTCTCGCTCATCGAGCCGGAGGCTGCCGAGCAATTAAACTGTTGCAAAACGGCAATCCAATCGCTCCCCGGCGTTTTCGTCGATCCCAATTATCGAATTGCCGTGCGAGCCTTCCGATACCAGGGGAATCGTACTCAGGGTCTGACGGAAGTGGAGGTGTATGCGATTCTGGAGCGTGCGGGACTGGATCGTTTGACATTCCTGCCGACCTACGCAGACACGACTATCCTCCCCAAGGGCATCAGTAAAGGTTCTGGTTTGCTATGGGCCAAGAAATACTTGAGATTCGAACGCGAGCCCGTTGCCGCAATCGGTGACAACGATCAGGATCTGGATATGTTCCGTGCCGCTGACCGTGCGTTCGCCCCCTCGAACAGTTCGAAAGCAGTTCGTGAGTTTGCCGCTATAGGTAAATGCAAACTGATGCGGCAGCCTTACCAGAGAGGGCTACTCGAGGCAGTAACGCAAGTGATTCACGCCGACGGCCAGCTGTGCGACAAATGCGATGTCCAGCTCAAGCAAGCGGATGGATGCGGCGCTCTGTTCCAAAGGTTTATGGAAGTGGCGGAAAGTTCAAAACTCCGTAAGTTTTTCTCGATCATGAATTGGGGAAGTTTATAGTCTCAAAACAGTGTTGCTGAAGATTTACCCTTTCGAAGTGCTCGAAGCACGGGAGCAGGAAGATTTGTTCGAAACCAGCTCTTCAAAGCGCGTGTGGTTTGATCCATTCTCAGATGAATCGTACCTCGCGTCAGGGGCCGGGCAAAATGGACGTCTGCGTAGCTTCTTTTTTTTGCGCCCCATCGAACTTTGCTCGCCTCTTCGCCCCCGAGAAAATCGTATTGGCGGACCCCTTGGCCGATCAGCGTCTTGAGGACGTGAGCCCTGAGCACATAGCCGACGCGTTCGGACGAATACGCGGGATCGAAACCTTCTTGTAAAGAATAGACAACGTTGCGATAGCGGAAGCCATACTGCGCT
>Ga0210409_10000965_pt1 | contig 40793 bp, 29 predicted proteins | sample IncBWH17MmetaG_FD_161649 | JGI IMG/M metagenome (GOLD analysis project Ga0210409, IMG submission 161649) | Forest soil microbial communities from Barre Woods Harvard Forest LTER site, Petersham, Massachusetts, United States - Inc-BW-H-17-M | ecosystem: Environmental > Terrestrial > Soil >... | reverse complement strand
GCGAGCAATGGCGAGTGTCGCCTGGACTGCTGCGAAAAATCATCGATCTCTAAGAACGAACTCCAGCAAAGTCAACAACGCTACTAGCGTCACGCTTACTTTGAACCCGCTGATCTAAACCGTTATGCGCGTAAGTGATTGTGATACCGGCAGCGGTAGCGGTGACCATTCTTCCACGATCGCTATAGGTGTAACTGATGGTGCCGTCGCTGGTCAGATTCCCCGCCGCATCATAGGTGTTGCTCTTCGCCGGTGTCGGCCCAGTCGTGGCCGTCAGCCGATTGCTGTTTGCGGCAATCGTATTGGTGTAGCTGCCACTACCGAAGGTTGCTTGAGTACGGTTGCCGTTTTGATCGTACTGGAAACTCTGAGTATTGGTACTACTGCTTCCGGTGACACTGTTGAGCCGGTTCAGATTGTCGTAGCCGTAGCTTTGATTGAAGTTCGCTGGGGCATTGTTGCCGGTTCCTGCACCGCTGTGGCTGGTTGTCGTGATCCGGCTGGCTGCATCGTAGCTGATCGTCCGGTTGGTGCCATTGCTCAAAGCATTGCCCAGTGGGTAGCTGGTCACGCGACCATCCAGATCGATCCCTCTGGCATAGGTGTTCGTACTGGTACTGCTGCTATTGCCCCAGGTCCAGGTATTCACAGGACCAAAGGCTTGATAGCCGATCCCGGTGAGTAACGGAATGTTGATGCCGGTATTGGTACCGCCACCAGTGGTATTGGTCGGGTTCAGGGTGAGGCTATTAACTCGGCCTGCGGCATCATAGCCGTAGTTGATCCGGTTACCGCTTGGGTAAGTCATGCTGACCAATTGGCCGGTGGTGGTGCCGCTGCTGCCATAGGTATAGCTAATCGTGCTGCTGATACCAGTGCTACTGAGTGTCTGCACTTTGGTGACCAAGCGGCCAAAGCTGCCATAGATATAGGTCGTCTGACCAGATCCATCGGTCATCCGGGTCAGGTGACCGATTGCATTCGGTGCACCTGCCGTACCACCATCGTATTCGAACTGGGTTGGAGTGCCGCTGGCATAGCTGATCTGGGTCAGGCGGTTGAGCGCATCATAGCTATAGGTAGTGGTCTTGCCACGGGCATCGGTGCGGGTCTTCAGATTGCCGGCAGCGTCATATGTCGTGTAGGCGCTGCCAGTGTCGGGGCTGGAAATCGCGTTCTGATTGCCTAGACCATCAACCGTATAACTGGTCACCAAGTTGCGCGGATCCGTGACGGTGTTTAGCTGGCCTTGGCCGTCATAGGTAAAGCTGACGGTGGGACTAGTGACTCCTGTAGCCGGAACCGGTAATGCTTGCTGGATGAGACGTCCCAGACTGTCGTAACCTTGGGTGGTAACGTGTCCAAGGGGATCGGTGATCTTGGTCCGATTTCCCATCGCGTCGTATTCATAACTAGCGGTCGTGTTCTGGACTGCTTGGGCCAGTGCTGCCGTGCCATTCACGCTACCCAGCATTGGGCTATAGGCCAGCGTGAACAGTACCGCGCTGACCAGGGTCTTGATGCCCATTTGTTTCCGTCCTAAACGCCCACTCATTGCGCTGCTCCTGTGATTTGTTGTACCCGATTCAAAGCATCTACCACGCGACTGGTCTGACGTACCAAGGCGCCACTCGGATCCTTGACTTGCTCACTGATCCGGTTACCCATGTTGTCGAGGGTATAGACGATGCTGTTGCCGAGGCTGTCGGCAATGTTGATAAGACGATGGGCAGGATCGTAGGTGTAGCTGATCGTGGATGCATTCGGCAACGTGACTAACGTCAGTTGACCGACGCCGTCGTAGCCATATGTGGTGGTCTCGACTGTGCTGCTTGCGGTGACAGTCTTACCGGTCAGCCAGCCACGAGGGCTATAGGTCAGCGTCGTTGCAATACCATTGGCATCGACAATGCGTCCTACGCGTCCATTGGCATCGTAATTCGACAGGGTTGTCAGCAGGCCTGCTGCATTGGTGATCGTGCTCAGATTGCCGCTGCTGTCGTAGGTGTAGGTGGTCTTGTCCACCACATCAGTTCTCGGACCGGTCGCGGTCAAGACCTGGCCGACAGTATTGTAGATGTAGCTCCAGGTGCGCGCTGTGCCGACCAACGTTGGCGACAAGCCCTGGGCGCCGCTTGCATCGCTGGTGGCTTGCACCGTCTTGCTCAACAGGTTACCGGAGGTGTCGTACGCAAAGGTTGTCAACAGTTTCGGCTCGGCGATCTGCAATGGCAAGCTGTAGGTGGCATGCCAAGCCGTCGTGATCGTTCTGGCCTGCGACGTCCCGGACGCTTCCGTACGGCTAGTTTCCAAGTTACGCGTCAGGTCGTAGCTGTAGGTGGTGACTGTGCCATTGAAATCAGTGCGTTTTGCAACGTTGCCGTTTGCGTCATACGTGACGGCAGACGACGCGGCGCCACAACCGGCGCCACCGGGCTGATTTTGGCTTGTGCTCTTGATCGTGTTGAGCAAGGTTTGAAACGTGTAGGTGCGGACCGTCCCCAAGGGATCAGTGACGGTACCTTGGCTACCAGACTGGGTGTAGGCAATGCTGTATTTCTCGACACCTCCGGCATGCTCAGTTGAAATACCTCTGCCGGTGTTGTCATAGTTAAATGTGGCAAAGCGCACGTTGTTCTGATCGACAATGCCAGTCAGAGCGCCGGGTAGATTGACTTTTGACGTGTAGGCCGGCTCGTTATAAACATAGGTACGAGTCTTGCCATCCTGATAGGTCATGGTACTAAGATCGTTATTGCTGTCGTAACTATAGCTGACCGTCTTGCCGGTCGGGTCCGTCATCTGGACCACACGGCTGCTGCTGTCATAAGTGAAATTGAGTTGGCGGCCGAATTGATCTGCCACACGCAACAACAATCCTGGTTGCGGTGCAATGGCTGCTGGTGTAGTCGTATCAGAATAGCTCAGCGTCTGAGTCCAACCTTCGCGACTGGTAATGCTGAGTAGCTTGCCTGCAGCGTCATAGTTTTCTAGTGATTGATCTGCGGCGACTCGGTATTGCCAGCCCATAGTGTTGCCTGCGCTGTCGGTTTGCCGCGTCAGACTATCGGTAATATCGGCATCCGGGCGATACACGCCTCCCGTCAAGGTGAACGTCAAGATCTTGCCATCAATGCGTTGGACGCCAGCATTGTTGGGATAGGCGCTGTTGGTCCGTACCATGCGTTCATAGTTGCTGCTCCAGCGCGCGCCGTAGCGGCCGTTACGGGTACTGTTACTGTTGTAGGTGCGCTGCAATTCCACACCACCACCTACGGCACCCAGATAATCAGATTCCAGTTGCCGTTTGTTGCCATTGCCGTGGTTGATCGGGTTGCCGTCCTCAAGCGGGCAGGGGCAGGCAGTGCAAGCAGGCTTGCCTACATTCTTGTCGACTGGTGCTGCCCCAGGATTGTAGCTACAGCTATTTGGGTTGTTGAGTTCAGGCCTGCAAGAAGGATCGTAAGGAACAATAGGTGCCGGAGCAGCGCACTGCGCTGGCCCGGCAGACGCATCTACCGGAATTGAGCCATCAGCACAGTACGCCGAACCTAAAGTGCCCAAGTAATTTAAATTACACTGATATGAAACAACAGCCCCCCGGGAAACCAATTAGGCCCGTCACCAAGCGGGAAACCCATCGAAGCACAAGACGCCGCAGGCGTAGAGTAATAATTTCCGCTATAAGAATTAAACCTAAACAGCGCATCACTTGCACAAGCTTCATAGTGCGCAAGAATCATCATCAGCGCGACGCAAACGGATGCTATGAGCCGCTTCGATAAAAAATGCATCGGAACAATATTCACGCAGCTATTGTTTTCAGGATGTTCTGCTGTTGCCGGCCAAATTGACTGCGCTCTCGTACTTATCACTTCCGTCATTTCTATCCCTTTTATACGCCCGAAACAAAATTCCTGTGCTGCGCTGTCATCGGCCTTTGATTGCGCAGTTTCTTCTTGCACAACTAAGAAGCGGTGTCAGATCCAAGGACAAGATCCTCATTCTTTGAGCTGGCCCAGGTTTTCTCGACTCAATCATGCTCACCGCACATTAAGTTACATACGGCAACGCAAATGTATTGCGGGAAAGCAATTCCGGCAATCCAGAAATCACAATTTATTGCACTGCACATTCATAGACATTCAAATAACAACACTTTGCAATATTTCTACAGCCTATTAGCTAAAGAGAAATGTTGAATATGCAATATGGGATAGCGAATCGTGCCAACGCGACAGTAGGTGCCGATCACAGACACTTGCGTTATAGATGGAGGAATTTTGGAAGTCAGAAAATGAAATGCTGTCATTATGCTGTCATTCTGGAGCCCAATCAGCCCCAAAACACCCCAATTAATGACAGCGTTATATTTCTAAGATATTGATTTAAAACGATATATTGGTGGAGGCGGCGGGAATCGAACCCGCGTCCGAATACTGCTAAGACAAGTACATTCTATGCACACTATTCGTTGGTTTAGGCAGATTTTGGGTACGGGTCTTCATTGGAGGAACTGTGCCATCGAGCGACAGCCGCCCGGCTCAACTCGACGGAATACTTAGCCTTTAGCGCATCAATCTGCTCTGAGCTAAGCGTAACTGAAGAATTTGAAATCATAGCGCCGCAATACATGAAGAGATAAAGCGCCGCCAGTTCTTCAAGCCGTTCGGACTTGGACTCTACGCTAAATATCTTCGGTTGTTCGATGAGTGCCGCAATTTCCACGGAAGGATCGTCGCTTTCACGATCTGCGATGTAAAGGTAACTCCATGTGCGGCTGTTCACTGGAAAGGAGTCCCCGTCGGTATCGACATTTCGATCCATACCATACAAGAGATCGAGGAATACGCGAAAGTCTGGTCGATTGCCATTGATGGTGATGTGATGCATGGTCCTCCTGTGTGTAAGCACAATTTCCGCACCGTCTTTGATCAGGCAGGCTTAGGCAAGGGCAATAGTTGAGCGAAATTGGTAGCTTTGGGAATGAAATTTTGATCAAAGATTGTCTAATATTAGTTTAGTAGTTAAACGCTATGCCCCGGAAATAAATCAACGTATTCCGCGCAGATATTAGACAAGTTCTTCGTAGACCTAATATCCATGCGGGTTACAGCCATATTGCACCCTGACACTATATCAGGGTAGGGATATTTGGGTTTGACCGGCTACTCTTGCCGTCGGCGGCAATGCGGATATGGTTTGGTTTTGTGCCGTGGAATGGTGCTTGGCGCGATCGCCGCCGCACTCCCGAAGAAGCGCGGCGGCGATGTCAGGCAGGTAAATCAGAACGATGACGATTAACGTGCAAAATCCGCCGTGTTCGTGACAAAGGCATTCAGGTTGCCGATATTCAGGCTGCCGAAGCCGGTCACCGCGTCCCAGCCCTTGGCGGCCTTGAAGCCGTAGGAGCTGCTGTAGCCGTTGGTGCCGGAAGTCACGTCATGCAACAGCGAGGCGTTGGCTGCCAGCGGGAAGTACTTGTAGAAGCTGGCGGCAGGGAAGCCCAGGCCGTTGGCATTGGCCGATTGCAGGCGCGCCCACACGCCGGTGAAGATCGGCGCTGCCAGGCTGGTGCCGCCAACCGTGTACAGATTGCCGTTCTGGTTGGTGGTGCTGCCGTTGATGACCAGGTTGGCGCCGCTGGCGCTGGCGGCGTCGAAGGCGATGTCCGGTAAGCCGCGGGTGGTGGCGCCGGAGGCGGTCACGCCGGACTGGTAGCTTGGCGCCGCTTCGTATTTGCTGTAGCCGCCGCCGGTGGCCCAGATGCGCTTGGTGTTGTCGACGTCGCCGGCAGCATCGTACTGGCCGATCGCCCGCAAGCCTTCATTCCAGACGATCTCGCTGCTGTATGCACCAGCGTTGGTATACAGGGCGGTGCCGCCGACTGCGATCACGTAGGGCGAGCTGGCTGGTTCGCTGACGTCATAGGTCGACTTGTTCTTCGGCACGCCAGGTGCACCGGAAATCGAGCTGACCTGGCAGTTGTAGGCGCCGGCATCGCCGGTTGATACCGAGAATGTCTGGCCTTGTGCAACCGCCTGTTTGAAAATGTTGTCATCAGCTGCCTGCGAACCCTCGCTATTGGCCGCTGCTTCGCAGACCCCGAGCGAGACGTTGATGACCTTGGCCAGATTATCCGACACAGCCTGGTTGTAGGAAGCAGTGATACTGCTCAACTGCATGTCTGGCGATGCGTAGAAAATCAGCTGTTGCACCGCGCCGCCGGTCGTGCCGGCAATGGTCTGGCTGTCCAGGTTCCATTCGACCATGCCGGCGGTGTCGCTGTAGTCGCTGCCGTCGGCGCCGGTTTGCACGACGTTGGTGTTGATGGTGGCGAAATTATTGCTGTCGGTAAAGGTGTTCAGGTCCGAGATAGTCTGCGTCAGGTCGCCTTCGGAAATCACGGCGACGGTCGTGTTCGACGCGGTCGGCGTGCTGCCGGCGTTATAGATGCCTGGGAATTCCGCCGGGCTGTGCGAGGTTTGTACTGGCGTTGCATTGGTGCGTGCCTTGGCTAGCACGGCAGCGCGGGCTTGTTGCGGCGCTTGCATGACAAAGTTGGTATGGGCCAGTTCGACGTTCTGCAGGCCGAGCACCGAGCCGACGATGTGGCCCAGGGCTGCCGGCACCTGGGCGGCGTCGGTATTGGCGAATACCGGGCGGCCGTCCTGCTGGAAGCGTTTCAGCGCAGTATGGAAGCCGGCCTGCACGGTGGCTGCCGTGCCGGAAGCTGACACAAGCTGGCGGTTCGGCGCGACTTTGATATTCACAAAACCGGCCTTGCGCAAGTGCGCTACTACGGTCGCTACATCTTTTTCGGTAGGCGCATATTCTGCCTTGAACTGGGCCGGCGTCAGGTATTTGCGATGGTTTGCGCTGCCTGGCGTATGCAGCTCCTTCAGGAATTGGTCGAGCTTGGCTTCGTTACGCAGGTTCAGGCTCAGCGTGACATGCACTGGCTCGCCTTGCGCCATTTGTACCGCGGCTTCTGCCGGCGTCGGCACACTGGCGTCGACTGCGGTGCTTTTCTGTTTCGCCTGCACTTGCGGCAGGAAGGCCTTGGTCTTGGTGGCGACCCAGGTGTCGTCGGCCGCGGCGTGCGCTACGCCGGACAAGGATGCGAACGCCAGCGACAACGCCAATGACAATGCCGAAGCACGGGGAATCGCAAAGCCTGCTGCCGATTTTCTTGCCGATGTCTGCACTGCTGTTTTCGTTACTGTTTCGGATTTCATGCGTTTATTCCTCTTGAATAGAACAACCGATAAAGGACGCCGCTTTCCCTGCAAGGCATTCCGCCCTGCACAGGTTGACCTGGCGCTGGAGCCTGCGTCGCCGGCGGCGATGCAGGAGATAACGGACGTCAGTCCGTTAAGGGGATGGCGGCAGCGTCAACGCTGCCTGTGCCGTAAAGGGGGAGGTGTGGTCGCCGGCCGGATCTGGCCGTGCGCGGGTGGCAAGTGAAAAAATAGGGAGAAGCATCGTTGCGTGAAAATCATGGGATTTCCCTCTTGAGGATGAACAACACCGTAGTGACTCTTATGGAGTCCTACTAGTTATGCCAATCGAAATGGGAAAAGGGGTCATGCTTTTGGGAAATATTTGAACAGATCTGTCTAATATTTGTAAGCAAATGTTAGCGTCGGTTTTGTGGCCGGCGCAGGCGCTGGAAAGTCCATGGCAAAACATCAAGGCGCACGGCGCAATCGGCACGGTCCGGCATGCGCGCCGATTGTGGCCCCTCCATTCCCTGCTACTATATTGGGTTTGGATCTTCGTTCCGGCGCTGCCTCGGCGCCGTCCTCTGGTAATAGCTCAACATGAATAATCCGTCTTCCATCCCCGCCAGCGACGCCGGCAGCGGCATGAGCCGCGCCGAAGTCAAGGCGAGCGCCTCGCTGGCTTCGATCTTCGCCTTGCGCATGCTCGGCCTGTTCCTGATCCTGCCGGTGTTCGCGGTGCACGCCAGGACCCTGCCCGGCGGCGACAGCGCAGCGCTGGTCGGCCTGGCGATGGGGATCTACGGCCTGGCGCAGTCGTTCGGACAAATCCCGTTCGGCGTCGCCTCCGATAAATACGGCCGCAAGAAAATCATCGTCATCGGCCTGATCCTGTTTGCGCTGGGATCGTTCATTGCCGCCGGCGCCGAGAATATCTACTGGGTCATCATCGGCCGCGCGATACAAGGCGCCGGCGCGATTTCGGCGGCGGTGACCGCCTTCATCGCCGATTCCACCCGCGAAGAACACCGCACCAAGGCCATGGCCCTGGTGGGCGGTTCGATCGGCCTGACGTTCGCCTTGTCGCTGATCATTTCGCCGCTGCTGTATGAATGGATAGGCATGGGCGGCATCTTCGCCATGACCGGCATCCTGTCGCTGGCGGCCATCGCCGTGGTGCTGTGGCTGGTGCCGAGCGTGCCGCTGGTCAAGGCCAGGCGCGTGGCCTGGTCGGAAATCCTGCGCAACGGCGAGCTGATGCGTCTCAACTATGGCGTATTCGCCCTGCACATGACGCAGATGGCGATGTTCGTGGTGATGCCGGCGGCGCTGGTCAAATACGCCAACCTGCCGGTTGCCGCGCACTGGAAGATTTATTTGCCGGTGGTGCTGGCGTCGTTCGTCCTGATGCTGCCGCCGGTATTTGTCGGCGAGAAGCAAGGCAAGATGAAACAGGTGATGGTGGCGGCAGTGGCCTTGTTGTTTATCGTGCAACTTGGCTTGCTGGCGACATTCTCGATGGAAACAATCCGCTGGCAATGGCTGGTCGTGCTGCTGCTGGGCTTCTTTATTGCCTTCAACGTGCTGGAGGCCAGCCAGCCCTCGCTGGTGTCGCGCATCGCGCCGCCGGCCGCCAAAGGCGCCGCCCTCGGCGTGTATAACACCATGCAGGCCCTGGGCCTGTTCGCCGGCGGCGCCATAGGCGGATTGCTTAAACAGCATGCCGGAGCGCCTTCCGTGTTCATTTTAGGAGGGGTAGCGACCCTGTGCTGGCTTATAATCGCATCCAGCATGAAAAATTTGCCACGCCGCAGCCAGGCGGCCGTTTCAGCGGCAGCATAAGTTTCAAGGCATTGTTCAACGCATTTATCAAGATATTCGTAATCAGGAGAGAAACATGGCATCGGTCAATAAAGTCATCATCGTCGGCAATCTCGGCCGCGACCCGGAAACACGCTACATGCCAAACGGTGAAGCAGTCACCAACATTGCCGTTGCCACCACGGAAAGCTGGAAAGACAAGAACAGCGGAGAGAAAAAGGAATTAACCGAGTGGCACCGCATCACCTTCTACCGCAAGCTGGCGGAAATCGCCGGCCAGTACCTGAAGAAGGGTTCGCAGATCTACGTCGAAGGCCGCCTGCAGACCCGCAAATGGCAAGACAAGGATGGCGCCGAGCGCTACACCACTGAAATCATCGCCGACACCATGCAGATGCTCGGCAGCCGCCAAGGCGCCGGCGGCAGTGCGCCTATGGATGACGGCGGCGGTTACAACAGTGCGCCGCCGGCACGCCAGAATACCGGCGGCGGTGCACCGGCGGCAGCAGCTTCCCGCCCAGCGCCTGCTTCGCGTCCGGCGCCGAATTTCTCGGATATGGATGACGATATTCCGTTCTGAGACCCGGTAATTTAATTCTGTAAACTAGACCCGCTAAGTCACTGATTTAGCGGGTTTTTTCATTCTTGCTTCCTTTATGCAAACTGGAAGCCGCGACGACGTGAAATTTTGATCGCATCATTTCCTGTCCGGGCCAACTTCCTCGATTTTTCGCTGCTACCGTACCCCGCAGACGCGCAGAACCCGCGCCAGCACGATCTGATCCGTGTCCGCCGCCATTGTAGAAATCCCATCCCATCCACCTGCAACAATGAAAACGCTGCGGCTGCCATGGTCCTTGCCGCAGGTCTTGGGCTTGCCGAGGACGATTCCGGGCGCTTGACGCAAGTCCTATCAATTTTGACAGTTGTTCAAATACGGATTGAGGAACAATCTTGCTGCGGACTTCATGTTTGCGGAGCAACAGATATGCAGATTGAACGTTAGAAAAAATAAATGTCTCGCCCCGTCTTCCCACTTGAACTCTGCTTCACCTTGACCGATCAGTAGCAGCCAGCCGATGGACAGATGTCTTGGCATGGTCGTTGCCGCAGTGTCAGCGGGCGGCGCCGCCGCCCCGGCATTTCAGCATGCCAGGCTGTCACTTGTATTTCGTTGTTTTCACAAGCCCTACCTTTCTTAACGAAGTTGATGCGAGGAGAAACAATGCGAGCTTCACAAATACGTCGCCATCTTGGTGGCGGAGCGGGGCTATTACCCCGTACCGCGACTATGGCCTTGGCCGCGCAAGACGGTTCCAGCGAAGTCTTGCTCAATCTTGAATTTTCCCCACGCGACTACGTCGCTTACCTGCTTTCCATTGATGCCGAAATCGAGCACTGCCTGATGGTGCAGTACTTGTATGCGGCCTATTCTCTGGGCGGACCGCAGGTGCCGCCGCAGTTTCGCGAGGCGGTACGCAACTGGCAAGAAGTGATTCTTGGCATCGCCAAGGAAGAAATGGGGCACCTGATCTCGGTGCAGAACGTGTTGCGTCTGATTGGCGCGCCGCTGCACTTCGAGCGCGAAGATTATCCGTGGGATGTGCCGTTTTACCCGTTTCCGTTCATGCTGCAGCCGCTGACCCTGGATTCACTGGCCAAGTACGTGTACACCGAAGCATCCGTGGGCTGGAATGGCGGCGCCCTGGGCGATGAGATTAGGGCGCGGGTCGCTACCCAGACGTCGAATCCGCACCAGGTTGCAGAATTATTCGATACCCTGATTCCGCTGGTGGAAGACCCGCTGTATTTGCCAGACTACGTATTCCAGGCCGATACCTTTTCCTGCCAGGCCAATTTTGCCGAATGGGGACGCGGTTACCAGGGCGGCAACCGCGGCAACAGCGAAGGCAAGAGCGTGGGCAAGACGCCCGATGTGCTGGTGGTTCCGGTGACTTGCCGCGACGATGCGGTGAATGCGTTGAAGGCAATCGCCAAGCAAGGAGAGGCTCCGCATGGATCGGAACCATCGCATTTTGTGCGCTTCTTGCGTGTGTACGTTGAAATGCGCGCGGCGCTGACCCATCAACCCTGCAGCCTGGAGTTGTGGAACAATGCGCGCCCCGCCGATTTCCTGGCGGATGCGTGGGCGCGTTCCTACCCTGACGCCAGCGCGGCGCCCCAGGTCAACGCTGGCTCATGGAGCGCATCGCGCCCGGTTGCGGTCAATCCCTATGTGTCGCTCGACACGGATGAAGAACCGGAGCAAGGCGGGACTCCCGTCACGGCAATCACCGATCCGGAATCGGCATTGTGGGCGACGCTGCACAATGTGCGCTATCGCATGCTGCTGAGCTATCTGATCCACAGCTTTACGCTCTACGGCGGCTTGAATGCAGCCGGATTGATCACGCCGCGCGGCACGATTGTGAACGCCACTTTCGGCGAAATGTACAACTTGCGGGCCATCTCGGAAATTCTGATGCAATCCCCGGTTTCCGCCACAGACCCAGATGCCGGGTTTGCCGGGCCGCCATTCCAGATGCCGTACACCCTGGACAGCCCGTTCGGTGAAGCCAACCGCTGGATCGGCCATCTCGACCTGCTGACCGCTTCCGAGGGACTGATTGCGGCCCTGCTGGCGACCAGCAGCCCGGACCGGCATACCTATCTGCACAGTTTGCGCGAAGCGGATAAAGGCATGATCGCGATTGCGACCCGCATTTTGTCCGGCAGTATCGATCCCGCCTTACTTTAGGAGCCCGTCATGCCGATCTTAGAACTCCGTATCCTGCCGCCCATCGCCATCGGACGTTTGGGGGCTGCAGCGACACCGCTGGAAGCGTTTGACCTGGAAGTCAATCCCGATCAGCCGTTTGATTACCGCCGGATCGTGCCGCAACCTAGTTTTGAAGTAGATCCGGCGAGCGGGGAAATCCTGCGCAGCTATGTACCGGAAACCATCCGCTTCAAAGACGACAACAAAAAAATCCGGCCGGTCGCGCCTTTCCTGGAAGTGTATGCGCGCACCAGCGAGCTGCCCGAAGAACTGCAGCCGCTGACGCTCGCCCTGCTGCAGGCAGAAAACCTCGATTTGACGGCGCTGCATTGGGATATCGATCTGGGCAACATCAAGATCTACCGCCGCACCAACAATAAAAAAGACAAGATCCACGCCAGCCTGCATACCCTGAAAGACCATCAGCGCCATGCGATGGAGGGCCATTGTCTCAATTTCCATTCAGGAAAAAAACTGCCGCTTGGTTACATCCAGTTCATCAAGCCGAGTGCGCAGTTCCCGGAAATCCGGCTGCGTTACACGCCGGCTGCCGGCATCGTGTACGGCACCCGGATGAAACGGCGCGAATCGTATCAAGACCCGAAGCTGCGCGACGATCCTGTGATCGATTGCGAAGACCTGGTGCTGTACGACGAAAAAAACGGTGACTGGCTGAACTACACCGAAAGCACCGGCCCGACCCTGACCAATCCGGCCGGTATCTATGCCGGCTACGCCGACAAAGACGGCAACCAGGTCAGCTGGGGCTACCTTGACGACGAATGCGACGGCGTGGCGCGTATCGGTTTGACGCGCAAGGACGGCAGCCAGTTATGGGCGCACGGCTATATCGGCGCCGGGCCACCGGCGTTCGCGCCGGACACGCTGCCGATCCGGGTCGTGTCGGACGAAATGGAGCAAATCCTGTACGGCCCGGAAGTGGCGGAAGAAAGCGTGTCGCTCGACGCCGCAACGGAAATCGTGTTGCGGGCCCTGGAAACGGTGCGGCTGATGAATTCCGCCGTGATGAACGGTAATCCATTCAATGGGCAACTGAATGTGGCGAGCACCATGGTGCGGCAAAACAGCGCCGATTTCGAACGCTATTACGAACCGATTGCGGCGCCGTCCATCGTTGACAATCTCGCCTTGCGCGCCCTGCACGAAAGGGTGTTCAGCACCTTGACCGCCGGCGGTGCGCCCTGGTTCGCCAAGGTGTTGCGCCAGCCGGAGGAAATCGGCGACCTGTCGTCGGAAGGACTGCGCAAGATGCCGGCCCTGATGCGCGGCGCCGATGGCCGCAGCCTGACCCTGACCCGGCGTCACATCAACATGGTGATCAAGGCCGCGCGCAATGCGATGTTCGGCCAAACCAATCCAGACGGAGGCAAAAATGTCCGCTAAAAACATGACGATCCGCGCCAGCAACCTGACCGCGCAAATCCACCATCGCGGCGCCGGCAATCCGGCTTCGGTGCTGCCGCGCAGCGCCATCTCCAATTGTTTTCCGGGGCTGGAGTTCGACTTCCGGAATCTATGGCGGCGCGCTTTCGAAGGCATCACGCTGGTGGAGAACAACAACTACGTCATCGATGCCGATCCGCCATTCCAGCATCTGGCGACACGCCGCCTGCTGCGCTTTGCCGGCCTGGATGTCGGCACCATGGTCGCTACCAGCGGCCCGGTTTTGCCGAATGGCGATTCCGGCACCCTGGCCAGCTCCGCCAATCCGAATGCGGTCTCGTTCATGGAGTGGTCGAATTCCTTCGCTCGCATCATGCATTTGCAGGGACAGCAGGTCGAATGTGAATTTACCACCTATGCCAACGCTACCAATGAAGTGCTGTTGACGCCGAAAATGGAAACGCTGAAGGTCAGCCTGACCATGCGTCGTTTCTTTGAGGAAGAAACCGCCGCCATCAATATCGACATGCTGCAACCGGGGGAATTGACCCAGGGGCTGTGCGCCCCATGGCAAAACGACTATCGCGAATGCGCCTGTTATTACTGGGCCGCGTCACGCCCCGACTATGTGAACGTGGAGCCGGGCCAGGACGGTCTTGCCAAGGGCGATATGTGGTTTGCAAAGAAACGCACCGGCACCTACATTCCAGATAATCGGGTCGATACTCGCCTGTGGTCTTACGATGACTTGTTCAAATCCTGGCAGGAGGATTTGCAATTCGTGATTCGCGGGAAAGATGCCGATGAAGCATGATCAAGCAACGCATCGCGAATCCGGGCGGGCTTCCGCAGTGGTGGCCGCAGGAGCCAGCCTGGCTCCTGCGCTGGCGGCGCGTATCGCAGCGGCTTCGCGGCCGCGGCAACGCGATGCCCATCTGGTCGAAGATGCACAGGGCGCACAGCTGCTGGTGGTGAACGGCAGTCGCCTGTTCCATTTGCCGCCCGCGCTGGCAGCCGAATTCCGGGCGGCGCTGGATGGCATGGACGACTCTGTCGTGCAAGGCTTGATCGCCAGCAGCGGCTTGCAGTCGGCGCCGCTGATTGACGATACGCCGCTGGCTGCGCCGCCGGTGCACGCCTTGTCGCTGGCGATTGCGCAGAAATGCAATCTGGGATGCACCTACTGTTACGCGCAGCAAGGCGAGTTTGGCGGCAAAGCCAAAAACATGGAGCTGGATACGGCGAAACAAGCCGTGGACCTGCTGCTGGCCAAGGCCGCGCCTGGAGCCAAGGTCAACCTGGCCTTCATGGGAGGCGAGCCGCTGGCCAATCGTCCGGCGCTGCGTGCCGTCACCCGTTATGCCGAAGAGCAAGCCAGGCAACGTTCGGTCAACTGCCATTTTTCGATTACGACCAATGGCAGCCTGCTGCAAGCGGACGATGCCGATTTTTTCGAGGAGCACGGCTTCGCCGTCACCGTCAGCCTCGATGGTCCGGCGGAGCAGCACAATCGTTTGCGCCCATTCAAAGGAGGTAAAGGTTCTTTTGATCAGATCGTCGAACGCTTGGCGCCGCTGCTGGAACGGCAACGCCGGATGCAGGTATCGGCCAGGGTGACCGTCACGCCGTTCAATCTGAACCTGCCGCAGACGCTGGATTTATTCATAGGCATGGGCTTCCATAGCGTCGGTTTTTCGCCGCTATTGCGCGCTTCCAACGGACAGGCGGAAATGACGCCGGAGGATATGGAAGACATGCTGCAAGGAATGATCGCCTGCGGCCTGGCGTTTGAACAAAATGTGATGCTGGGGCGGCGCTATCCGTTCATGAACATGCAAAACGCCCTGCGTGAAATTCAGCGCGGCACGCATCGTCCTTATCCCTGCGGCGCCGGCGCCGGCTATTTCGGCGTATCCGCCGAAGGCGAACTCGCTGCCTGCCATCGTTTTGTCGGCGATGAGGCCGGCAAGATGGGCGATCTTGCCAGCGGCGTAGATAGCGGCCGCCAGACTGTCTGGCTGGAGCAGCGCCACGTGCACCAGCAACAGCCCTGCAATTCTTGCTGGGCGCGTTACATGTGCGGCGGCGGCTGCCACCATGAAGTGCTGGCGCGTGGCCGCAGCGCCTGCGATTACATTAGAGGCTGGCTGCATTACACCATCGGCGCGCACGGCCGCCTCAGCCAGCTCGCGCCGGCCTGGTTTGCCGGCGCCGACAGCGCAAGCATAGGGTGAGATGCAGCACCAAACCGACATGTTCGTCATCGGCGCCGGCCCGGCCGGTTTATGTGCGGCGCTGCGTTTGCAGCAACTCGGCTATCGTGTCGTACTGATCGAACGCAGCACTGTCTGGCCGCGCAGCCAGATTGGCGAAGCCTTGACGCCAGGCGTAAAAAATATTATCGACTATCTGGATGCCAACGAGGCTTTGGCAAACGTGCCTCACCTGACCCGTTTGCCGACACGCCTGAGCTGGCGCAGCAGGATTGCCGAAACGGTGGCGCACGCCGATGCCGCGGTAGTCGACCGTTCGGCTTTCGATGCGGCCTTGCTGCAACTGGCGCAGGCGCGCGGCATAGAAGTGCATCGGCCAGCCAGCCTGAATAGCGTTGCCGGCAGCGCAGGAGACTGGCAGCTGAGCTTTTCAACGCCGAACGCCACCCATCAGGTGCAGGCGCGGATGATTCTGGATGCGCGGGGACGCCAAAGCAGCCAGTCTCAGCAATTGCTCTGTGCGCCGCGCCTATCCGCCTTGTGGGCTGAAGTGGCGGAAAACGACATTCCATCCGAACTGGCGCATGTCACCCTGGTGGAGGCGCTGGAGCAAGGCTGGTTGTGGGGCACCCGCCTGCCGGATCGGCGTTATCGCGTCATGTTGTTGTCCGATCCCGTTGCATCGCGCCGGCTCAGTGCAGGCCGGCCCGAGTCCTGGCTGCGTGGCAGTTGCGGCGCCAGCCGCTTGTTCGCCGGCGTGGCGCAGCTGCCGTTTCAAAGTCCGTTGCAAATGTGCGTCGCCACGCCGTATATGGCAATCGACGGCTGGCAGGATGGCCGCTTGAAAATTGGTGACGCGGCATTTGCTTTGGATCCGATATCGTCGTCCGGCGTAGAAAAGGCGATGCGCTTTTCCTTGCAGGCGGCGATTGCCATTCACACTTTTCTGCAGGCAGAAGCCCCGGCGCAGCAAACACTGGCGCGTGAGTTTTACCAGCAGCGCTTGATTGAAACCTATGCCCGCCATCATTTCTGGACGGCGGCATATTACCGGCAGGCCTGGTGCAGCGAACAGGCGTTTTGGCAGGAGCGCGCAACACCAGGAATGATAGCGGCGCCCGGGAATCGCGAAGCCGGGCTCATGATCGAAACCTTGCAAAAGGAAATCGATCAGCTTGGCAGTTACCGTGAACCGGCAATTGAAGCTGCTCCGGAAATGCTTGTGCACCAGATGATTCGCTTTCATCATCTGGTGCAGATCGTTTCGCTACCCTGCGTCGTGGGCGATAAAGTTGAACTGCTGCCTGCCATGCGGCACCCTCATCTGGAGCGTCCGCTGGCATTTTGGGAAAATGAAGCGATATTGCCGGGCCTCGGGATTTTGCTGCAGAAGGCGAGCTCGGCGTCGGTACTCGGCCTGCTTGGTCAATCCATGAGTCTGCAAAAGGCCCGACGCTTGCTAGCCTGGTTGTGGCAGCGCGGACTGGTGGAAATTGCAAGCGATTGACGGCGCCCGTGAGAGCGCATTCTGAATGGCGGGGCGCCAGCCAGATATTCCTGTGTGTCAATCGAACAGGAATTTCCGGACTAGCTTGACCAATGCTTCAGGCTGTTCCAGGAAAGCGGCGTGTCCGCTTTCAAGCTGCGCGTACTCGCTGCCTGGTATCAGTTCATGCAAAGCGCGGGTTTGATATTCCGGGATCAGATAATCATAGGCGCCGCGAACGACCAAGGTCGGGGCGGCAATTTTTTTGGCCAGTTCCCGGATATCGATTCGTAAACCGAGTTCAATTCGCCGTTTGGTGTCAGGCGGTGCCGCCTGTTTCAGGAACATCGAAATCCTATCGTGCCCGAGCGCTGTGAGGAACGGCGGGCTGACCGCCAGCGACATGACATAGCGATTGCTCAGCTCGGCATCCAGTCGCTCCAGCCTTGCCCAGCTGCCAAACACCATCTGATGACGTGCATCGCTGCTGTCGGCCCAACCGGCCACCAGCACCAGCCGGCGCACCAGGGCAGGGTAGCGCGCCGCGGTCGCTGCCGCCACCACCGCGCCGAGGGAGTCGCCAAGCAAGTCAACCGGCCCGTCCGAGGCATGGCGTATCGTCGCGGCAATCTGCTCAACCAAGGTTTCAAGCTGCAAATCGCCTGGCGGGATCGTTGAATTGCCGCAGCCGGCGTAATCAGGGCTGATCACCTGGCGCTGGTCGGCAAAACGTTCCACCACGTGGCCGAAATTTGCCTGTGCGCCGATGCTGGTTCCATGCACCAGCACCAGTCCGGGGCCTTTGCCGCTGCTTGTGTAATGCACGCTAGTGCCGGCAGCCGAAATCACAGTCATGAATAAATCACCTTCGTTAAAAATAACAAGAAAAATTTGATGCCCAGTCCTCAGGGGATGATGTGTGCCGTGCATGATGACACGTTGTGAGATGTCCTTCCGGAGTTGATATTTTTCACATGAAAAACTGAGGGTATCATCCAGAAGGATGTCCTACGTAAATGTACATTCGGCGGGTTGCTTCATCTGCCGAAGCGGAGAATTTCCGCCTCGGACAGGACTGAGAAGCCGATGCCTGCTAGAGTAGCGTTGGCAGCGCCCGGAATTCATTGAACGCTATCCGTGACATGCATTCTGGCAAGGCGGCAAGCAAGTCTTGTCATACACGACTAAAGCAAGGAGATAAACATGGCAAATACAAAAGAAGTAGTCATCGTCGGCGCAGCCCGTACGGCGATCGGAACATATGGCGGTGCATTGAAAGATATTGCACCGGGCGAACTCGGTGCGGTAGCGGTCAAGGAAGCGTTTGCGCGCGCTGGCGTCGATCCGCAGCAGGCTGGCCAGATCATTTTCGGCAACGTCATCCATACCGAGGCGCGCGACATGTATGTGTCGCGCGTGGTCGGCATCAATGCCGGCATGAGCAAGGAATCCACGGCGCTGACCTTGAACCGCCTGTGCGGCTCCGGCCTGCAGGCCATCATCAGCGCCGCCAACGCCATTCAGTTGGGCGAGACCGAGGTTGCCGTCGGCGGCGGTGTCGAGAGCATGAGCCGTGCGCTGTATGCGAGCCAGGCCGCGCGCTTCGGCGCCCGCATGGGCGACATCAAGATGATCGACATGATGGTCGGCGCTCTGTCCGATCCTTTCGGCGGCGGCCATATGGGCATCACCGCTGAAAACGTGGCGGAGAAATACGGCATCTCGCGCGAGGCGCAGGATGCCTTTGCGCTGGAAAGCCAGAAGCGCGCCACGGCGGCAATCGCTGCCGGCCATTTCAAATCGCAGATCGTGCCGGTTGAAATCAAGACCCGTAAAGGCATCGCACTGTTCGACACCGACGAATATCCGAAGGCCGACGCCACCCTGGAATCGCTGGCCAAACTCAAGCCGGCGTTCAAGAAAGATGGCGGCACGGTCACCGCAGGCAATGCCTCCGGCATCAACGACGGCGCCGCTGCCTGCGTGCTGATGGCGGCGGACGCTGCCGCGCAAGCCGGCCTGAAGCCGCTGGCGCGTGTGGTTTCCTACGGTGTGGCGGGGGTCGATCCGAGCATCATGGGCACCGGTCCGATTCCGGCGGTCCAGCTGGCGCTGAAGCGCGCCGGCCTCAGCCTGGCCGACATGGCGGTGATCGAATCGAATGAGGCTTTCGCTGCGCAGTCGCTGGGTGTGTGCAAAGGCCTGGACCTGGATCCGGCGCTGACCAACGTCAACGGCGGCGCCATCGCTCTCGGCCATCCGCTGGGTGCGAGCGGCACCATCATTGCCGTCAAGTGCCTGTACGAACTGATCCGCACCGGCAAGCGCTATGGCTTGATCACCATGTGCATCGGCGGCGGCCAGGGCATTGCCTTGATCATAGAACGTTTGTGATGTGATTGCGCTGGAACTGCCGTGCGGCGGTTCCAGCGGCAATGCAGGCTCAGGGCCGTTTTGGAATCGTCAGGCCGGCGATCACCGCCGGCCGCGCGATGAAGGCGTTGAGCGCGCGCGTGACATGCGGAAAGTCGGCAATCCCGACCAGGTCGCCGCCTTCGTAGAAGCCGATCAGGTTGCGTACCCACGGAAAGGTCGCGATATCGGCGATGGTATAGGCGTCGCCCATGATCCAGCTGCGCTCGGCCAGGCGCTGGTTGAGCACCGCCAGCAGGCGCTTCGATTCCGCTACGTAGCGGTCGCGCGGACGCTTGTCTTCATAATCCTTGCCGGCGAACTTGTTGAAAAATCCAAGCTGGCCAAACATCGGCCCGATGCCGCCCATCTGGAACATCAGCCACTGTATGGTTTCATAACGCCCGGCGGGATCGGCTGGGATGAACTTGCCGCTCTTGTCCGCCAGGTAAAGCAGGATCGCGCCGGATTCAAACAATGGCAGCGGTTTGCCGCCGGGGCCGTCCGGATCGAGGATGGCAGGGATCTTGTTGTTCGGATTGAGCGACAGGAATTCCGGCGAAGTCTGGTCGTTGCTTTCAAAGCTGACCAGGTGTGGCTCGTAAGGCAGGCCGGTTTCTTCCAGCATGATCGAGATCTTGACGCCGTTGGGCGTCGGCAGGGAATACAGCTGGATACGGTCGGGCTGGCTGGCGGGCCACTTTTGGGTGATGGGGAAATTCGAAAGATCGCTCATGAAGATTCCTTGTTGGCTGATGTTGGTCTGTCTGAAAAGTCGGTAGCGCTGAGGTGCCAGACTGGAAGATTAACAGTCTTCCGGATGATGGGTTTCGCGCTGCATGGTTTTGCCCAGCTCTTGGGCTAAGATGCAGTCGAACAGAAAAATCTCAATCCCCGAAAATGCGTGATTCTCCCTTAGCGGTATTTTTCATTTTTCTACGCCTGGGCCTGACCTCGTTTGGCGGACCGGTCGCCCATCTCGGTTATTTCCGGACGGAGTTCGTGGAGCGGCGCAAATGGCTGGCCGAAGCGGCTTATGCCGACCTGGTGGCGCTGTGCCAGCTGCTGCCCGGTCCGGCCAGCAGCCAGGTTGGGATTGCGCTGGGCTTGACGCGGGCGGGCTATGCCGGCGGGTTTGCCGCCTGGCTGGGATTCACTGCGCCGTCGGCGCTGGCGCTGATCCTGTTCGGCCTCTTTGTCACGCATTCCGACGCCGCCCTGGCTGGCGGCTGGCTGCATGGCTTGAAGGTGGTGGCCGTGGCGGTGGTGGCGCAAGCCTTGTGGGGCATGGCGCGGACCCTGACGCCTGATGCCCGGCGTGCCGTCATCGCGCTGGCGGCCGCGTGCATGGCAACGGCCCTGCCTAATGCCTTCGGCCAGATCGGCGTCATCGTGGCGGGTGGCGTGGCCGGCGTACTGTTTCTGAAGGCCGCGCCGCTCTCTTTGGAGAAGCTGCCCGCATCGAACATCAGCCGCCGCGCCGGCGTTGTCGCCATCGGACTCTGTCTGGCGCTGCTGGCTGCGTTGCCCCTGCTGGCCGAGGTTTCCAGGCACTATTCCATGGAACTATTCGATGTCTTCTTCCGGACTGGCGCGCTGGTGTTTGGCGGCGGCCATGTCGTGCTGCCGTTGCTGCAGGCGGAAGTCGTACCCAGGGGCTGGGTCTCGAATGAACTGTTCATGGCAGGCTATGGCGCGGCGCAGGCAGTGCCTGGGCCCTTGTTTACCTTCGCCGCTTATCTCGGCAGCGTCTCGTCCAGGACGCCCAACGGCTGGCTGGGCGGGATGCTTGCGGTGGTGGCGATTTTCCTGCCCTCGTTCCTGCTGGTGTGCGGCGCCTTGCCCTTCCTGGAAACGCTGCGCCAGCATGCCGGCGCCAGACGCGCTTTGACTGGCGTTAATGCAGCAGTGGTCGGGCTGTTGCTGGCGGCGTTCTACAACCCGGTCTGGACCAGCGCCATCCTGACGCCAGCGGATTTCTGTCTGGCGGCCTTGGGTTTTTTCCTGCTGCTGGTCTGGAAGTGGCCGTCCTGGCTGGTGGTGGTGCTGACGGCGCTTGCCGCAGTCCTCATTTGAGATTTTCTGCCTGGCACGGCAGCAAGGACGCTCAGCGCGTGTGAGCGCACGCTAATCCGGATGCTTTTTTCTTTGCCCCGGATTGGCGCCCTGGTCCGGCGGCGGAACCTATCACTTTCAACAGTATTTTTTCTCCGTGCTTGCGACTAGGATGATCTTCTAGTTTCCCTGTGGAAACGTTTTTGGGATGCCGGACTCCCAGGATGGCGCCGCTGCGCGCAGCATGATTTCTGGATTTTGTCGCCTGTCACTGGAAGGCCGCAACGGTGACGGGTATCCGAACATGCGGTCATCATAAGGGTGAATATCATGACAACAGAATTTCCGGGTGGCTGGAGCGCGTTCGACTATGAAATCACTGGCGTTGCAAAAGAGGTGCTCAAAGAAGCGCTGGAGGGCTTTGTCGGCGCGACCTACGCACCGTCGGCTTTCGCTACGCAAATTGTCGCCGGCACCAATTACTGCTTCCTGTGCACGGGTCAAATCGTGGTGCCGAACGCGCCGCGCTTTCCGGCACTGGTGCACGTTTTCAAGCCATTGAACGGCAAGGCCCACATCAGCGAAATTACCAGAATCAAGCCTTGATGAATTCTTCGCAATAAGATTTCCATCTGGATCAGCTGAAAACCCCGACGAGCGCGGCTCTCGGGGTTTTTGTCCATCTGGTGCTGCATTCGGTGGCCAGGCGTTGGCTTTCCGGAGGAAGATAACTTATTCAAATCCCCGAATGCCGCTGCCGTTGAAACTCGGCAGCTTCCAGTGGAAACGCATCGCCAGCAGGCGGACCAGGAAGCCGCTGCCGATTGCGGCCAGCGGTGCAACCGCCGGATCGACCTTGAGCCACAGCAGGCCGACATACAACGCGCCGGTGAACAGCGCGATGGTGGCGTACAGCTCGCGCTGCAGCACCAGCGGGATCTCGTTGCACAAGACATCGCGCAGCAGGCCGCCGAAGACGCCGGTGATCATGCCAGCCAGGATCACGATGCCCGGCGCCATGCCATTGGCGCGGGCGATGTCGCAGCCGATCACGCTGAACGCCACCAGGCCGAGGCCGTCGACCACCAGGAACACGCTGCGCAAATGGTGCAGGAAACGCGCCACCATGGCGGTGACGATAGCGGCGCCGATGGTGAACAGCAGGTATTGCGGATGAGCGATCCAGCCCAGCGGATAGTTGCCCAGCAAGACGTCGCGGATAGTGCCGCCGCCCAGCGCGGTGATAGTGCCGACCACGCAGATGCCGAACAGGTCCATGTCGCGCCGCATGCCCATGATGGCGCCGGACATCGCTTCAGCCACGATGGCAATCAGGTAGATGGTATGCAGAAGCATGGCTTAGTCTCCGGAAGAAAATAGTTTCAGGATCTGCTCGCGTTCCTGGGCCGCGTTCAAGGCTTCTTTTTCGAGCGCCAGGTCGCTGCTGCCGTCGGCCTGGCATTTCAGCTTGCTGTGGATGAAGGAATGGCTGTCCGTCACGCAGCTGCCCTTCAGGTATTCCGCATAGACATAATCGCCGTCATAGACGCTGAGTCCGGCCGGTTCCTCCTGCGGCCGTTCGCTGCGACTTGCATGTAGCGGCTCCAGATCGGCAGCGCCGCCACGCCGCCGGTGGTGTTGCCCAGCGATTTAGGCTGATCATAGCCCAGCCACACTACCGATACCACGCCCGATGAATAACCGGCGAACCAGGCGTCATAGGCATTGTTCGAGGTGCCGGTCTTGCCGGCGGTGTCGCTACGCGCCAGCACCTTGGCGCCATGGCCGGTGCCGGACTTCACGACGTCTTGCAGCATGCTGTCCATGATGTAGGCGTTGCGCGCCGAGACGACTTTCTTACCGGGATTCCTGCCTGCGTTGTCGGCGAACAGCACTTGTCCCGAGCGGTCGCGGATTTCCTTGATCAGGCGTGGCGCCTGGACCCGACCGCCGTTGGCGAACACGGCATAGGACTGCGCCAGCTGCAGCGGAGTCACGGCGCCGGCGCCTAGCGCCAGCGGCAGCGAGACCGGATTGCGTTCGGAGAGGAAGCCGAACTGGGTGGCAAATTCTTGTACATAGGCGGCGCCGGAGGCTTGCATCAGGCTCACCGCCACCAGGTTCTTGGAGCGCATCAGGCCGCGCCGGACGGTGATGAATCCTTCATAATTGTTGCCGAAATTGCGTGGCCGCCAGGCACGGGCGCCGGTTTCCTGAGGCAGCAGGACGCGTTGCGTGTCGTCGACCATGGTGCCCGGGAAATAGCCCTTTTCCAGCGCTGCGGAATAGACAAACGGCTTGAAACTCGAACCGGGCTGGCGGTACGCCTGCAAGGCGTGGTCGAAAGGATTGCGGAAAAAATCGAAGCCGCCCGCCAGCGCCAGGATATCGCCGTTTTTGGCGTCGACCGAGATCAGCGCGCCTTCCATTTCCGGTGTCTGGCTCAGCAGCCAGCGGTCCGAACTGTCGCGATAGGCGCGGATGACAGAGCCTGCAACTATGCTGCGCTTACCGCTGGCCGGCAACTTGCTCCAGCCGCCGGCGATGCGCGGATCGATGGCGCTGATCTGCAGCGTCTCGCCATTGCGCAAGACGGCTTTGATTTGCTTCGGCGTCGCCGCGGTGACCAGCGCCGCACGGATTTCGCCACTGTCCGGATATGGCAGCAACAGCCTATGTGCCGAGCTGCTCGCATCATCGTTAGCGCTTGCGCCAAGCTGCGCTTCCGGGCCGCGATAACCTCTGCGTCCCTGTGCATCCAGCAGGCCTGAGCGCAGCTGTTTGTCGGCAGCCAGCTGCGGCGCCATCTGGATCGTGGTGGTGACATCCAGACCCATGGTGTAAGCGCGCTCCTGATACAGCTGCATCATCATCTGCCGCGCTTCTTCCACCGCGTAAGCGGCTTCCCGCACCGACGGATTGCGGTTGGGATTGAGCACCAGTTTTTCTTGCAGGGCTTGCTGGTAAACCTCCTGTCCGATATAGCCGAGCTCCAGCATGCGCTGCAAGATATAGTGCTGGCGGATTTCCGCGCGCTGCGGATTGGCCACCGGGTTGTAGGCCGACGGCGCTTTCGGCAGGCCCGCCAGCATCGCCGCTTCCGCCACGCTGACCTGCTCCAGCGGCTTGTCGAAATAAATGCTGGACGCGGCAGCGAATCCATACGAGCGCTCGCCGAGATAGATCTGGTTCATGTAGAGCTCCAGCAGCTTGTCCTTGCTGTACTGCTGTTCCAGCTTATACGACAGCAGGATTTCGTTCAGCTTGCGCCGCAGGGTTTTTTCACGCGTCAGGAAAAAGCCGCGCGCGACTTGCATGGTGATGGTGCTGGCGCCTTGGCCGTGCTGGCCACTGGTCAGGTTGGCCAGCGCCGCCCGCAGCAGGCCGCCGAAATCGACGGCGCCGTGTTGGTAGAAGTGTGCGTCTTCGATCGCCAGCAGGGCCTGCCGCATCACTAGTGGAATCTTTTCGATCGGCAGGAATTCGCGGCGTTCTTCGCCGTATTCCGCCAGCAGGATGCCTTCGCTGGAATAGATCCGCAACGGCAGCGCCGGATTGTATTGGGCCAGATGGTCGACCGAAGGCAGTTGCTGCCAGGCCTGGCGCAACCAGTAGCCGCCGGCGAGGCCGGCGGCCAGTATCAGGCCGATGCTGAAGCCGAAGATGAATTTGAGGCGACGGGAAAGTCGCGGTGTTGCTTGCTCTGCTGCTGGCCGCATGGTCGCTCCTGTTGAAATGGCGCACGAATCGAAGGCGAACGCGGTGTGGATGGTGTTGATGGCGGCTATTGTGATGGCAGCAAACGATATACTTAGTAAAATTAAGTATTATTAAGTAGTCATAAATATTTCTTATCTAAGGATGGCGCGCATGAACCTCAATCCCAAGCACACCGAGGCGTTTCGCGCCGTGATCGAGAGCGGCAGCTTTGAACAGGCCGCTGCGCGCCTGCACCTGACGTCACCCGCCATTTCACAGCGCGTACGGGCGCTCGAAAGCCAGCTCGGCAACGCGCTGATCGTGCGCAGCCGGCCGGCGCGGGCGACCCGCATGGGGCAGCGGCTGATGCAATACCTGAAGCGGACCAAGCTGCTGGAAGCCGACCTGGCGGCGGAACTGGCGGTGCAGCAGGATGCGCCGCTGACCCTGGTGCTGGCGCTTAATGCCGATTCGATCGGCACCTGGTTTTTCCCAGCCTTGTCGGAGGTGCTGATACGCGAACGCGTGCTGCTGGACCTGACCGTGGAAGACCAGGATCACACGTATTCGCTACTGGAGACCGGGCTGGCGATCGGCTGCATCAGCACCGAGCCGAAGCCGATGCGCGGTTGTTCGGCTGAGCTGCTGGGGGTGATGCGCTACTGGCTGGTGGCGGCGGAAGATTTCCGTGAACGCTGGTTTCCTGAAGGCCTGACACGCAAGGCCGCGCGCCAGGCGCCGGTGGTGGCATACACCCATAAGGACACCTTGCAGTCGTCTTTTTTGCTCAGCAAGCTGGGGCTGCCGGCGGGTGCTTATCCTTGCCACTATGTGCCGGGCGCCGCCTCGCACTTCAACGCTATCCGCTACGGCCTGGGCTACGGCATGGTGCCGGAACTGCTGCTCAAGGCGGCCGGCAAGAAAGATGAAATGGTGCATCTGGCGCCGGCCAGGCCGCTGGAACTTGAACTGTATTGGCACACCTGGAAAGTGCAATCGCCGCGCATGGAAAACCTGTCGCGGCAGATTATTGCTGCGGCGCGGAAAATCCTGAAATGACTGTTTTGAAAGTGCCTGGAAAAGCCTTCGGCCCAGCGGCCAGGCTGCTGCCGCTGCTGTTTATGTAACGCATAAAGATATGTGAATACAGCAGTTTTTATTTCCTTGCGGATACTATATTCTATTCTCCCATTAAAGAACGTAACAGTTCTTTACAATAAAAAACATGGGAAGGGTTAGATACGCATGCACAGACTTAAAACCTGGCCGGTGCGCTCCGCACTGTCGCTATTCATCGCTTATGGCGTCCCGTACGTCTATCAGTCAGCACAAGCACAAACCACACAGTCAAGTCCGGCGGCAGACGACTCCGCCGCCTCAGGCAACGACGGCAAACAGGTCGTGGTCACCGGTTCGCGCATCCCGCGCGCCAGCAAGGAGGGGCCGACCAGCGTCACCGTGATTACCGGCGAAGACATCGAGAAGCAGGGCTACCGCAATGTCTACGACGCCCTCAGCGCGCAGACGCAAAATACCGGCATGACGCAAGGCGCCGATTTCGGCAACACCTTTACCCCCGCCGCAAACACCATCAGCCTGCGCGGCCTCGGGCCGAACCACACCCTGATCCTGGTCAACGGCCGGCGCGTTGCCGATTATCCGGTGGCGTATGACGGCTCGGTCAACTTCGTCAACCTGGCGAATATCCCTTCGGCCCTGGTCGACCGCATCGAAATCCTGAACGGCGGCGCTTCGGCGGTGTACGGTTCCGACGCGATTGCCGGCGTGGTCAACGTCATCTTGAAGAAGAAGGCCGAGGGTTTTGATCTCAATATCAAGGCCGGCGGCACCCAGGACGGCGGCGGCTCCAACCAGCGCATCCAGTTTACCGGCGGTGGCAGCAGCGGCAACCTGAGCGGTGTCTTCGGCATCGAGCTGAGCCGGACCCAGCCGATCTGGAGCCGGCAACGCGATTTCATGTCGTCGGCTTCCTCCGACGGCACGGCGCCGACCCGGATCGCTGGACGCCTGAACGCCGATAGCGGCGACTATATCGATCCCGGCGCGGGGTGCGCTCAGATGGGCAAGCTGTTCAGCAGCAGCGTGGTGAAGACCGGCGATCCGTATTGCGCCAGTGGCAAGGCGCAGCCGTCCTACTGGACCACCATGACGCAGAACGAAAGCAAGAACCTGTTCGGCAGCCTGACTTACCAGCTGACACCCACGACCGAGGTATTCAGCGACCTGATGCTGGGCTTTAACAGCACGCAGAATAATACGCGCGGCCCGAACTGGACCTCGGAAGGCGGCGGCAACAGCTACTTCTTCAACCAGAACACCGGCGCCAACGAGAGCTGGTCACGCCGCATTGCGCCGGAAGAAATCGGCGGCGCGACGCGCTACAACAAAAAATGGGACGACGTTGCCGGCAACTGGACCGTCGGCGTGCGTGGCGATATTCCTGCCACCAGCAGCTGGAAATACGAGGCGGCCTACAATATCTCCGCCTACACCAGCAAGCAGACCACGCCTTTGCTGCTGGCGAATGTCGACAGTTTTTTCCTCGGCCCGCGCCTTGGCTATAACTCGGACGGCGTCGCCATCTATGCGCCGGATCCTAACCGGCTGTACCAGCCGCTGACGCCTGGCCAGTTCAACTCCATTACCGGCGAGGCGACTACCCGCAATAAATCCTGGACCCAGACCTTGAGCCTGAGCGCCAACGGCGAACTGTTCAATCTGCCGGCCGGCCCGGTACGGCTGGCGGCGGTGACCGAATTCGGCAGCCAGGGTTTCAGCAACACGCCGGATCCGCAAATCAACCAGGGCGTGTTTTATAACAATTCGGATGCCGAGGGCGCCAGCGGTTCGCGCAAGCGCTATGCGCTGGGCACGGAATTGAACATCCCGCTGCTCAAGCAACTGGTCGCGACCGTCGCCGGCCGTTACGACGACTACAATTTTGCCGGCCGCAGCGATGGCAAGTTCACCTATAACACCGGGCTGGAATTCCGTCCTGCAAAGACCCTGCTATTCCGCGGCAACTACGCCACCAGTTTCCGTGCGCCGGACATGAATTACATCTATTCGACCACCACCCGCGGCTATTACTCGTCGACCACCGATTACTATCGATGCGCGCAGTCGGGACAGGCCTTGGCCGGTTGCACCTACAACAATTATTCGCCCGGCGCCAACTACATCCAGACCGGCAGCAAGGATCTGAAACCGGAAAACGCCAAGTCCTGGAGCTATGGCGTGGTGTGGTCGCCGACCTCCAACTTCGATGTCTCGGCCGATTTCTGGCGTATCCAGATCGACAACCTGGTGACCAACCTCGATCCCGACATCATCCTGCACAATGAAGCCAATTGTCGTGCCGGCCAGCTGGATATCAATTCGCCCACCTGCGTCGATGCGCTGGCGCGGGTGATACGTAATCCGCCCAATGCCGTATTCCAGCCGAACGCGATCCAGGACATCCTGGTCAATCCGATCAATGCGGCGCAGGAGCGCACCAGCGGCCTGGATTTCAGCGGCAAGTGGCGCATCAAGGGCGGCGGCGTCGGCGATTTCGTGCTGAAGGCGAATTACACCAAGGTGCTGAGCCATCACTACCGGCAGTTTGCCGCCGATCCGGACCAGGACCTGCTGAACTCGCTGACCAATCCGGACTGGGGTTCCAAGGTCAACGCCAGCGCCACCTGGCTGCGCGGTCCATGGACCAGCACGGTGCAGGTCACGCGCTACGGCAGCCTGCCTAGCGCCGACCAGACCCGCCGCATCTCGCCGTTCGCACTGGTCAACCTGAGTGCCGGCTACCAGATCAACTCGCGCGCATCGGTTTCGCTGATCGTCAACAATGTCTTCAATTCGGTCAAGCAAGACAATACCGCCGGCTGGCCGTATTATCCTGTTGGTAACTACAATCCCTACGGCCGCATGGGATGGCTGGAATTCAATTATCACTTTGGTTCTTAGGGCCGCATAGCGATCTCTTCGTCATTCCCGCGCACGCGGGAATCCAAGTTGCCGAATATGGCAGTAAAAATGGATTCCCGCGTGCGCGGGAATGACGCGGTCGGCCAGACGCGGTCGGCTTAAATACGGCGTTAATAATTTATACAAATACACGATGAAAATTCAATCTGCAACCGCTGCGATTATCGCTACCCTGATATGCGCAGCCGGGCCGGCCTCCGCGCTGCCCGCCGCCGGCCAAAAGCCCGCGGCCGCCACCACTGCCGCAGCCGAAGGCATCAACTGGTATGAAGGCGACGTCGATGCCGCTTTCGCCTTCGCCAAGGCCAACAACAAGCCCCTGTTCCTGTACTGGGGCGCAACCTGGTGTCCGCCTTGCAACCAGGTCAAGGCAACCATTTTCAATCGCCAGGGCTTCATCGAGCGCTCGCGTTTCTTTGTGCCGGTGCATATCGACGGCGATAGCGCCGGCGCGCAAAAGCTCGGCGAGCGTTTCAAGGTGCGCGGCTATCCGACCATGATCCTGTTCAAGCCGGACGGCACGGAAATCACGCGGCTGCCGGGCGAGGTCGATGCGGAGCGCTATCTGCAGACTCTGACGTTGGGCATCAGCGCCAACCGTCCGGTGCGGCAGATCTTGCAGGCGGCGCTGGCTGGCGGCAAGCTGAGCGCGGATGAATGGCGTTTGCTGGCTTACTATTCCTGGGATACCGATGAGCAGCAGCTGGTCGGCAAGGATTTGCCGGCTACCCTGAAGAAGCTGGCGGCGGCCAGTCCGGCGGGCGATATCGCCAATCGCCTGGCCTTGAGCGCACTGGTGGCGGCAGCGACCGCGAAGCCGGGCGAGGCGGGCACGGTCGACAAGACCGCAGCGGCGGCGCAGTTGAACAAGACGCTGGCGGATGTCCGCAGTTCGCGCGAGAACATGGATATCCTGACCAACTACCCGGCCGAGCTGGTGCAGCTGGCGAGCGATCCCAAATCAGCGGCGCGCACGAAACTGCTGGCGGCGGCGAACCTGGCCATGCAGCGCTTGTCGGTCGACGCCAGCCTGTCGAAGACCGACCGCTTGTCGGCGCTCGCCGCGCAGGTATCGCTGGCGCGCATAGACAATCCTGATGGTGCTTTGCCACCGGCCCTGCTGAAAGAGGTGAAGCAAAAGGTGGCGCAGGCCGATAGCGCCACGACCGACGCCTTCGAGCGGCAATCGGTGATCAATACCGCGGCGCATGCCTTGGGCGACGCTGGCCTGCTGGACGATTCGGACAATTTGCTGAAAGCCGAGCTGAAGCGCTCGCATGCGCCTTACTATTTCATGCTCAGCCTGGCCTCGAATGCCAAGAAACGCGGCGACAAGGGGGTGGCCATCAACTGGTATGAGCAGGCTTATCAGGCTGCCCAGGGACCGGCGACGCGCTTGCAATGGGGCGTCACCTATCTGTCCGGCTTGCTGGAACTGGCGCCGCAAGACGAAGCGCGCATCGAAAAGGTGGCGCATGGCGTGTTCCAGGAACTGGGCAGCACCCAGAATGCGTTTTATGAACGCAACCGCTCGGTGCTGGAACGCCTCGGACAAAGGCTCACGGCCTGGAATAGCGGCGGCAGCCATCAGGCCGCAGTGGGGCGCTTGCGCGCCCAGCTCGATGGCGTCTGCACCAAGCTGCCGACGGCAGATGCCCAGCGCGCCACCTGCCAGGGTTTGCTGAGTCCGACGCGGGCATAACACTGTCGGAAAAATCTGCCGGGATATTTCCCGGTAAATGGGTTACGCTAGCAGCAATTATTTCTCGATATGCGCTGCAGCGAACCCATTTACCTGACCGGACTTGCCGACCATGATTCTTGTTCACCATCTCAACAATTCCCGTTCGCAGCGCGTGCTGTGGCTGCTCGAAGAACTGGGGCTGGCCTATGAAATCAAGGCTTACCAGCGCGACCCTAAAACCATGCTGGCGCCGCCCGAACTGCGGGCGGTTCATCCGCTCGGCAAGTCGCCGGTGATTACCGACGGCGACAACACCATCGCCGAGTCGGGCGCGATCATCGAATACCTGATGCAGAAATACAGCTATGGCCGCCTGATTCCCGCGGCCGACAGCAAGGACCGTTTGCGCTATACCTACTGGCTGCATTACGCCGAAGGGTCGGCCATGCCGCCTTTGCTGATGAAGCTGATCTTCGGCCGTCTCGGCAAGCCGCCGATGCCAGCCTTGCTGCGGCCGCTGGCGCGCATGATTTCGAACGGCGTGCAGCGCAGCTACATCGACCCGCAACTCAAATCGCACCTGGATTTCCTCGAAGGCGAACTGGAAAAGTCAGCCTGGTTTGCCGGCGCGGAATTCAGCGCCGCCGATATCCAGATGAGCTTCCCGCTGGAAGCCATGCAGTCGCGCGGCGGCATGGACGCCAGCCGTCCGCGCCTGCTCGACTTCTTGCAGCGGATTCATGCGCGGCCAGCCTATCAGCGTGCGATTGAAAGAGGCGGCAAGTACGATTTGCTGAAATAAGGGCTGTCGCCTGCGCAGCTTGCAGGCGTATTCTCTCTGCGCACTGCTTCTCCAATCACAGTAGAATTGGGTTGTACGTCCGGGACAAGATGTTCCGGGCCTGAACGCAAAGCTACCGCAACGGAGAGTCAATGTTCGCCACCGAGAAATTCACCGATCCCCACGCCGCCGTCGAGCGCGTGCGCGAAATCTACGATCACAATACCGCCTTGCTGCGCGAGGCATTCAAGCGCTTTTCCAATGGCGAGGTGATGCCGGAACGGGTGCGCGCCTGCTATCCCTTCGTGCGCGTCACCACGGAATTCAACACCCGCGCAGATACCCGCCATTCCTTCGGTTTCGTCTCAGGTCCCGGCGTCTACGAAACCACGCTGACCCGGCCTTCGCTGTATACCAATTACCTGGTCAGCCAGTTCAAGCTGCTGCGCGATAACCACGATGTGCCGCTGGAAATCGGCGTCAGCGAAATGCCGATCCCGGTGCACTTCGCCTTCCCCGAAGGCATCCATGTAGAAGGCACGCTGGATCCCGATCATCTGCGCACGTTGCCGGATGTGTTCGACCTGCCCAACCTGGCGACCATGGACGACCGCATTGTCAACGGCACCTTTGAAGAGCTGCCCGGCGATCCGCATCCGCTGGCGCTATTCACGGCGCCGCGCGTCGATTATTCGCTGCACCGCTTGAAGCACTACACGGCGACCTCGCCCGACCGTTTCCAGCGTTATGTGCTGTTCACCAATTACGCTTTCTATATCGACGAATTCATCCGCATGGGACGCGAGCTGATGCAAGCCACCAGCGATCCGGAGCAGCGCGCCTACCGTCAGCAGTATTCCGCGTTTGTCGAACCGGGCGATCTCACTACCTGGAACGCCAACCTCGACGACCTGCCGTCCGACCGCTCGCTGACCGGCGTGGCGCCGGCGCGCCAGCCGCAGATGCCGGCCTACCATCTGCAGCGCGCCGACGGTTCCGGCATTACGCTGATCAATATCGGCGTCGGCCCTTCCAATGCCAAGACCATCACCGACCATGTCGCGGTCTTGCGTCCACACGGCTGGATCATGCTCGGCCATTGCGCCGGCTTGTCGACCTCGCAGCGCATGGGCGATTACGTGCTGGCGCATGCCTATGTGCGCGACGACCATGTGCTGGACGACGACTTGCCGCTGTGGGTGCCGGTGCCGGCGCTGGCCGAGGTGCAGCTGGCGCTGCAGGATGCCGTGGCCACCATCACCCAGCTGGAGGGCTATGAGCTGAAACGCATCATGCGCACCGGTACGGTGGCCTCGATCGACGACCGCAACTGGGAGCTGCGCGACCATCGCAAGCCTTTGCTGCGTTTCAACCAGAGCCGCGCGATTGCGCTGGATATGGAAAGCGCGACAGTGGCCGCCAACGGCTTCCGTTTCCGTGTCCCTTACGGCACTTTGCTATGCGTTTCGGACAAGCCGCTGCACGGTGAAATCAAATTGCCGGGCATGGCGAACCGTTTTTACGAGCAGCGTGTCAACCAGCATTTGAAAATCGGCATCAAGGCGCTGGAGCTGCTGCGCAACCAGGGCGTGGAACAGTTGCACAGCCGCAAGCTGCGCAGCTTCAGCGAACCGGCGTTCCGCTAGTGGCGAGCGTCATCAAGCATCGCCGCGTCAATATCGTCACCCTGGCCGAGGGCGAAGCGATACCGGAACATTGCCGCAGCGGCGATATCGCGCTGGCGCAGGATGGCGCCGGCTGGTGGGTGCATTTTGTCGGCGAGGATGGCGCCATCGACAGCTACGACGCGGCTTTCCCTTCTTATAACAAGGCGCTGTGGACCGCCAAGGCCGCCGCCGAATTCAGCAGCGAATAGCTCAAGCTCGCGTCTGCCGGCTTTCCCGATACATCAAGCCGAGCAGGCCGGCGCCCGCTGCCAGCGTGAAGGCGGCCACGCACAGCGATGAGGTGAAGCTGCCGCTCCCTTGCACCAGGCGCGTCGCCAGCGGCGGCCCGACAATCTGGCCGATGCCGTAGGTGGCCGTCAGCAAGCCCATCAGGCTGCGCGCCTGGTCGCCGCGCAGGCGCCGCGCATCGCGCATGGCAAACAAGGTAATCGCGGTAAACGGCAAGCCCAGCAGGATGCTGCCGAGTGCAAAGCCGAACACGCTGGGCCAGGCCACGCCGATCAGGATGCCGCCTGCCTGCAGCAGGTAGCAGGCAGCCAGCAGCAGACGGTTATCCCAATGCACCGGCAAGTGCGTCGCCAGCCACGCGCCCAGTGAAACGCTGATCCCGAACAAGGGCCAGAACAGGTCCGGCCAGCTGGAGCCGGGCAACGCCTGGCGCGCAATCACCGGCAAGAAAGTCGCGGTGATGATGTAACCGAATCCGGCCAGTGCGTAGGCGATGGTCAGGCCGCGTGTCTGCCGCACGATCTGGGTTGGCGGGAGTGCCTGGGGAGCGGCCGCGGCAGCCGGAGTCAAGCTGACTGCAGGCCCGGCGAAGGTGCGCCAGACGGTTGCCGTCAGCAGCAATGCCAGCAGCGCGTAACTGAGCCAGCCATAAGATGCTTTCCAGTGATGCGACACCATCGCGCTGGTTGCCAGTCCGGTCAGCAGGATGCCGAGACCGGGGCCGCAATAGATGATGCCGCCCAGCGCCGGCGCCTGCAGCTGCGCCAGGCGCTGCAAACACCAGCCGGAGGCGAACACGAAGGTGCAGGCGCTGGCGATGCCTGCCAGCGTACGCAGCACCAGCCACCAGCCGGGAGACTGCAATAGCCCCATGCCCAGGGTCAGCAGCACCGTTGCGGCCAGGCCGATACGGATGAAACGGGTGGCGCTGCCGCGCAATACCATGCACAGCAGGGCGCCGATGAAATAACCAAGGTAATTTGCCGTCGCCAGCCAGCCGCCTGCCGTCAGGTCGATCACGCCATCGTGCAGCATCATCGGCAGCAGCGGCGTGAAAGCGAAGCGGCCTATGCCCATCGCCACTGCCAGGCACAGTGCGCCGGCCAAGGCTACGCGCCATGCTTCCCGATGCTGCTCCATCTTCATCGCGATGCCGTCAGTTGCCGCGGATCGGGCTTCATTCAATTGAATTCTCACATTAGTAATTGATGGCATGCGGCGCCTGCAATTCAGCCGCCAGCGTGGCGACCAGCTGCGCCGCCGGCATCGGCCGCGCCATGGCCACGCCTTGGCCGGCCCAGAGTGACATGAATTCCGGCCGGCTGAGCTTGGCTGCGGTTTGGCGGATTTCGGCGCTCAGGGCATTTTGCACTGGATACGCTGGCAGGGCGCTTTCATGGAGCGCCATCTGTTCCATGTAGGAATTGACGATGCCGCGCGCGTGGCGGCCCGAGAAGCTACGGGTCAGGCGCGTGCTGTCGTCGCGCGCGACCGCCAGCTGTGCGCGCCAGGCCGGCGCGATGCCGGATTCCGGGCAAGCCAGGAAGGCGGTGCCGAGCTGCGCCGCCTGGGCGCCGAGCAGCAAGGCGGCAGCGATGCCGCGGCCATCCATGATGCCGCCGGCGGCGATCAGCGGCAGCTTGACCGCCGCCGCTGCCTGAGGAATCAGCGTCATCAGGCCGACGCTGGACTGTTCGATGTCGCCGAGGAAGGTAGCGCGATGGCCGCCTGCCTCAGCGCCTTGCAGGCAAACAAAATCCGCGCCGGCCTGTTCCCATGCCACCGCTTCAGCCACCGTGGTGGCAGTGCCGATCACTTTGCTGCCTTTGGCATGGAACTGCGCCACCGTATCGGCGGACAGGATGCCGAAGGTGAAGCTGACCACCGGCGGCGCGGCTTCCAGCAGGGCCGCCAACTGTTCTTCGAAGTTCTCGCTGAATTTCTGCGGCCGTGTTGCGGGACCAAGGCCGAGCGCGTCACGGAACGGCAGCAGCAGTTCTTCTGCCCTGGCGATTTCTGCTTCGGCAGGCTGGCTGGTTTCCAGGATGAATAAATTGACGTTGAAAGGCCGCGTCGTCAGCGTGCGGATTTTCTGGACCGCTGCGATGATCGCCGCCGGCGACAGCAGCGCGGCCGCAAACGAACCCAGGCCGCCGGCGTTGCAGACTTGCGTCACCAGCTCAATCGGCGAGCCGCCGTTCATGGGGCCTTGCACGATCGGATAGCGCAGGTTGAGCTGTGCTGCAAACGATGCGCTGTGCGGGGCGGATTGCAAGTGGATGCTGGGCATGTTGAGGCTCCTGAGGAAAGACCATCTTGGTGCGGTTGTACTCTAGCGACATGGCGCCGGCACTGCACCGGGCTGGATGGCATTCATCCTACCTTGACATTATCATCCTGAAAAATGAATAATAAGAATGTTACCCATCTTTAAATGAGATGAACCATGGATCTCTTGTCTCTGGAAATTTTCCGCACGGTAGTGCGCGAGGGCGGCATTACCCGGGCGGCGGAACAGTTGCACCGGGTGCAATCGAATGTCACCACCCGCATCCGCCAACTGGAGCAATCGCTGGGCGTCAGCCTGTTTTCGCGCAACCACAAGCGTCTGGTGCTGACGCCGGCCGGCGAAACCCTGCTGGGCTATGCCGAACGCCTGCTGAACCTTGCCATTGAAGCGCGCGAGGCGGTGCAGCCGGCCGTGCCGCAAGGGCGCCTACGCATCGGATCCATGGAAAGCACCGCTGCCAGCCGTTTGCCGTTGCCGCTGGCGCGCTTCCACCAGCAATGGCCCGCGGTGCAGTTGGAACTCAGCACCGGCCCGACCCAGCAACTGATTGACCGCGTACGCGCCTTCACCCTCGATGCGGCACTGGTTGCCGGACCATTGGAAGACCCGCTGCTGACGATCTTGCCCCTGTATACCGAAGAACTAGTGCTGCTGGCTCCGCGTAACCACCCCCCGATCAACGGCCCGGACGACCTGCAGACCCACACCCTGATCGCCTTCGAAAACGGCTGCGCCTATCGCCGCCACGCCGAAAACTGGCTAGCCTCAGGCAGCATCCCCGGCCGCCGCCCCGACCGCATTCTCGAGCTAGGCTCCTATCACGCCATGCTGGCCTGCGTCGCCGCCGGCGCCGGCATCGCCCTGGCGCCGCGCTCCGTACTCGAACTCCACAACCGCAACGAAAGCCTGTCCATCTACCCCATCGGCCCCGCCGGCCAGGTCCCAACCTACCTGATCTGCCGCCACGACTACAGCTCCCCGGCCTTCGACGCCCTCAGCCAGATCCTCCAGAAAGAAGCAAAAAAATCGACTCCGACCCCAATTAAGTAAAAATAATTAGGGTCAGAGTCGATTTAAGAAAGCACTAATGGGGTCAGAGTCGAATTAATGGATAAAATGAAGGCATCTAAACTGCTTTCTTTTTGCCATGGCTCGCTTACCTCGTCTCGTGATCCCCAATCAGCCGCACCATCTTATTCAGCGAGGTGTTGACCGGCAGGCAATTTTTCGCGAAACAGAAGATTATGTGAATTTTCTTGGCCGTTTGCGCGATGCGGCCAGGCAGTTCAAGGTTGCCATCCATGGTTATGTGCTGATGACTAACCATATCCACTTGCTGGCAACGCCGAGCGACTTGGAGGGCTTGGCACGGATGATGCAATGGGTAGGGCGTCATTACGTACCTTATTTCAATCAGAAATATGCGCGGGAAGGCACTTTGTGGCAAGGGCGCTACAGGGCCACAGTGATCGATTCAGAGCGCTATTTCATGTTGTGCAGCTGCTACATCGACCAGAATCCGGTGCGTGCGGGTATTACTTCGACGCCTGGAGAGTATCCCTGGTCGAGCTACTTGCACCATGTTGGCGTCAAGCCGGATCCGCTGGTGACTGACCATGCATTGTATTGGGCCTTGGGCAACACGCCCTTTGACCGTGAAGCAGCATATAAGGAAATGGCTGAGCAAGCGCTTACATCCGAGCAATCAAAGCAACTGATGGATGCCACTAACAAAGGCTGGCCGCTGGGTTCGGACGTTTTCAAGGCCAAGCTGGAAAAGCAGGGCGCCGTACGGGTGCGCCCGGCCCGGCGCGGGCGGCCGTTCAAGGCGCAGCCTGAGGTGGCGGAGGAGTCGGCGGCCCCGGCAATAAAAAAATAACAGAAATGATCAAGAAACCATCAAATGCACCAAATTTACTCTGTCCCTATTTAATTTTGGTGCAAAAAATGGATTCATTAATTTGACTCTGACCCTATTTATTGTGATTGAAGTCTGGAAGCGTCTGCACTATTCTTAATGTCCTTACTCTCAAAGTGGTGGAGCAACGTTATGCAAGCGCAAGGTTTATACGATCCGGCTAATGAACACGATGCCTGTGGCGTCGGTTTTATTGCTCACATCAAAGGCAACAAGAGCCACTCGATCATTGAGCAGGGTTTGCTGATCCTGAAGAATCTCGATCACCGGGGTGCGGTTGGCGCGGATAAGCTGATGGGCGATGGCGCCGGGATCCTGATCCAGGTGCCGGACCAGTTCTATCGCGAAGAGATGGCGAAGCTGGGCGTGACCTTGCCGCCACCGGGCGAATTCGGCGTCGGCATGGTGTTCTTGCCAAAAGAGAACGCTTCGCGCATCGCTTGCGAACAGGAAATCGAACGCGCGGTGCTGGCTGAAGGCCAGGTCGTGCTGGGCTGGCGCGATGTGCCGGTGGATATCGAGATGCCGATGTCGCCGACCGTGCGCGACAAGGAACCGGTGATCCGCCAGATCTTCATCGGTCGCGGTCCGGACATCATGGTCACCGATGCGCTGGAGCGCAAGTTGTACGTGATCCGTAAATCTTCCGGCCACGCGATCCAGGCGCTGAACCTGTTGCACGGCAAGGAATTCTTCGTGCCATCGATGTCGGCCCGCACCGTGGTCTACAAGGGTTTGCTGCTGGCTGACCAGGTCGGTGTCTACTATAAAGATCTGCAGGACCCACGCTGCCTGTCGGCGCTGGCGCTGGTGCATCAACGCTTCTCCACCAATACTTTCCCGGAATGGCCGTTGGCCCACCCGTACCGCCTGCTGGCGCACAACGGCGAAATCAACACCGTCAAGGGCAACTTCAACTGGATGCGCGCGCGCGAAGGCGTGATGAAATCACACGTGCTGGGCGACGACCTGAAGAAGCTGTTCCCGCTGATCTATGAAGGCCAGTCCGACACCGCCTGCTTCGACAACGCGCTGGAACTGCTGCTGATGGCAGGTTACCCGATTGCCCAGGCGATGATGATGATGATCCCGGAAGCGTGGGAAAACCACACCACCATGGACGACAACCGCCGCGCCTTCTACGAATACCACGCTGCGATGATGGAGCCATGGGATGGCCCGGCAGCGATGGCGTTTACCGATGGCCGTCACATCGGCGGCACCCTGGATCGCAACGGCTTGCGTCCGGCGCGCTACATCGTCACCGACGACGACTTCGTGGTGATGGCATCCGAATCAGGTGTGCTGCCGATCCCGGAATCCAAGATCATCCAGAAATGGCGCCTGCAGCCAGGCAAGATGTTCCTGATCGACCTCGACGCCGGCCGCATCATCGACGACAAGGAATTGAAAGACACCTTCGCCAACGCCAAGCCATACAAGCAATGGATCGAATCGGTACGGGTCAAGCTGGACGAGCTGAAAGCCGAGCCGTCCGAATCCGGCTCCACCATCCCGCTGCTGGATCGCCAGCAGCTGTTCGGCTACACCCAGGAAGACATCAAGTTCCTGATGTCGCCGATGGCGGCCGCCGCTGAAGAAGCAATCGGCTCGATGGGCAACGACTCGCCGCTGGCGGTCATGTCCAACAAGAACAAGACCCTGTATCACTATTTCAAGCAGTTGTTCGCGCAAGTCACCAACCCGCCTATCGATCCGATCCGCGAAGCGATGGTGATGTCGCTGGTGTCTTTCATCGGTCCTAAGCCGAACATGCTGGACACCAACAACATAAATCCACCGATGCGGCTGGAAGTGTCGCAGCCTATCCTCAACTACGACGATATCGCCAAGCTGCGCAACATCAGCGCCCATACCGGCGGCAAGTTCAAATCGCATGAGCTGAACATCTGCTATCCGGTGGCATGGGGCAAGGAAGGCATCGAAGCGCGCCTGGCCTCGCTGTGTGCCAAGGCAGTCGATGCGGTCAAGTCCGGCCACAACATCCTGATCGTGTCGGACCGCAAGGTCGATGCCGAGCAGGTGGCGATTCCAGCCCTGCTGGCCACCTCGGCCATCCACCAGCATCTGGTGAGCAAGGGACTGCGCACTTCGACCGGCCTGGTGGTTGAAACCGGTTCGGCGCGCGAGACGCATCACTTTGCACTGCTGGCGGGTTACGGCGCGGAAGCCATCCATCCCTACCTGGCGATGGATACCCTGACCGAGCTGGCGCACGGCTTGCCGGGCGCGCTGTCGCCGGAAAAAGCCATCTACAATTTCCAGAAGGCGGTTGGCAAGGGCTTGCTGAAAGTCATGTCGAAGATGGGTATTTCGACTTACATGTCGTATTGCGGTGCGCAGATTTTCGAAGCCATCGGCCTCAACAAGGCCATGACGCAGAAGTACTTCAAGGGCACCGCATCGAATGTCGAAGGCATCGGCGTGTTTGAAGTGGCGGAAGAAGCCTTGCGCCTGCATCGCGCCGCGTTCAGCGACGATCCGGTGCTGGCCAACGCGCTCGACGCCGGCGGCGAATATGCTTTCCGTATCCGCGGCGAAGAACACATGTGGACGCCGGATGCGATCGCCAAGCTGCAGCATTCGACTCGTTCCAACAATTTCAACAGCTATAAAGAGTACGCCCAGCTGATCAACGATCAGTCCAAGCGCCACATGACCCTGCGCGGCCTGTTTGAATTCAAGATCGATCCGAGCAAGGCGATCCCGCTGGACGAAGTCGAGCCGGCCAAGGAAATCGTCAAGCGCTTCGCTACCGGTGCGATGTCGCTCGGTTCGATTTCGACCGAAGCGCATGCCACGCTGGCAGTGGCGATGAACCGCATCGGCGGCAAGTCGAATACCGGCGAAGGCGGCGAGGACGAGAACCGCTATCGCCAGGAACTCAAGGGCATCCCGATCAAGCAGGGCGAGACGCTGGCGTCGGTGATCGGCAAGGACCGCATCGAAGTAGATATCCCGCTGCAAGCCGGCGATTCGCTGCGTTCGCGCATCAAGCAGGTGGCGTCGGGACGTTTCGGCGTCACCGCGGAATACCTGATTTCGGCCGACCAGATCCAGATCAAGATGGCGCAAGGCGCCAAGCCGGG
>Ga0210409_10000964_pt1 | contig 40821 bp, 35 predicted proteins | sample IncBWH17MmetaG_FD_161649 | JGI IMG/M metagenome (GOLD analysis project Ga0210409, IMG submission 161649) | Forest soil microbial communities from Barre Woods Harvard Forest LTER site, Petersham, Massachusetts, United States - Inc-BW-H-17-M | ecosystem: Environmental > Terrestrial > Soil >... | reverse complement strand
CACTCTCTCGGAACCTGGAGCGGCGCATGGCAAGCGCCGGGTGCGAAATAGACGAAGAACGGCTTGTCGGCCATCAGCGCTTTCTGCTGCCGCACCCAGGCGATCGCCTTGTCGGTCATGTCTTCGGTAAAGTGATATCCCTCCTCGGCCGTCTTTGGTTGTTCTATTGGTGTTGTACCCTCGTAAATCGCGGGGGCATACTGGTTGGTCTCGCCGCCGAGAAATCCATAGAAATACTCGAAGCCGCCACCGCCGGTGGGCCAGCTGTTGAATGGACCCATCGGGCTCGTCTGCCAGACCGGCACTTCGTGACACTTCCCGAACTGCGCCGTCGAGTAACCATTCAGCTTGAGGGTTACCGGCAGCGGCGCCTTGTTCTTAGGCAATACCGAGCTGTAGCCGGGTGCAGAGGTGGCGATTTCGGTAATGCCGCCCATCCCAACCGAGTGATGGTTGCGACCCGTAAGAAGCGCTTGACGCGTTGGCGAGCAGAGAGCTGTAGTGTGGAAACGGTTGTATTTCAATCCAGCGGAGGCGAGCTTCTCAAAGTTGGGTGTCGCGCACGGCCCGCCGAAGGCGCTGGACGCACCGAAGCCCACATCGTCGAGCAGGACGATGAGCACGTTGGGTGCGCCTTTGGGGGGGCGAACCTGCTCGATGGGAGGGAATTTCGTGTCCGGGTCCTTCGCATCGTAGGTGATCAGACCTGTGCGCGGTCGGTCCGGGATGGGTAGAACACTTCGTTGAATCTTATCTTGCTCAGTCATCGTGTTGCTCCTTTGCAGAGAATTTAAACTCGTGCGTACTGACTCTTCTTTACTTCTCCTCGTGCAAATGTCGCCTTTTCACTTGTCGACAACTGCATGATCTCGTCGGCAAAACGGCCGGTTCTTAAAAGGCCAGCCATGATCTTCATCGTTGCATCGATGTGATTGAAGAACGCCTTATAAGCGGCGCACAGGTAGTTCAATCCATCCTCGCCGTCAGGCGTTTTGATGAAACGATTCTTGGGGCACTCACCGTGGCAGGCGAAGCGCACTTCGCACTCTCGGCAGTAACGTGGCAAGGTGTTCTTCTTGTCTTGACCAAACTTGATCTGTTGCGGAGAGGCAAGCAGCTGGATCAAATGAGTTTCGCGAATATTGCCTAGCTTGTGTGCGGGCTCTACAAAATGGTCACAGGAATACAGGTCACCGTTGTGTTCTAAAGCCAACGCTTGCCCGCAGGTTTCGGCAAAAATGCATACCGCGCCAGGAACTCCAACCCAATTGGCCAGGGCTGAGTCAAAATGCTGGACATAGACCTTGCCAACATCCGATTTCATCCATTCATCAAAAATAGCGATGAGGAAATTTCCATATGCATGTGCGTCTACGGACCTTTCGGTGACCAGGTTCCCCTCACTGATATAGAGTGGCCGGTCCCCCCCAGGCCGTTGGCTCCAGCCTAAATTGGCAAGTGGCAGCGTGGACGCGCTAGCGCGCTCGATGATCGGAATGAACTGGATAAATTGCGCGCCTAATTCATCGCGAAAGAAACGGTAAACTTCCAAGGGGTGGTCTTGATTTGCGGCGTGCACTGTGCAGAGGATATTGAAATCGACTTGATACTTCTTCAGAAACTTGACGCCACGCATCACCTGATCGAATGAACCGGCTCCGCCTTTATTCACACGATACACGTCGTGCAGGTCCTTTGGCCCATCCATGCTCAGGCCGACGAGGAAATTATTTTCCTTAAAGAATGCGCACCATTCGTCGTTAAGCAACGTGCCGTTGGTCTGAATCGTGTATTGGATTTGCTGGTCGGAACGTTTCAATTTGTTAACCAGCTCGACGGATCGCTTGAAAAAGTCCAGTCCCATTAATGTCGGTTCGCCGCCCTGCCAAGCCACATCCACTTCCGGGGCTCGATGACTTTCCAAGAGTTGCTTGAGATAGGTCTCCAGAAGGTCGTCGGCCATCCGAAACCGGCTGCCGGGATACAACATTTCTTTCGACAAGAAGAAGCAGTATTTGCAATCGAGATTGCAGATAGCACCGGTCGGCTTGATCAGAACGTGGAACGCGGGTGGCGCATTCCTTGGAAAAGTAAGGCCACCGGTCTGATGAAGGGTCGCTGGACGATTCATGTTTTCTTCCGAAGCTGCAGCATGCGATTAATCGGCCCGCGCAGCAGGAGATACGGGAAAATCGCTAAAGCAAAGGCCACAATGAGTGTTTCTCCCGGGTAAACTGTCGAATGAACTTCCAACTGGTAGACGACATCGAGAATGACGGCGAGGATAAAAATCTTTCCGACGGACTTCCATCCCTCCTTCACGCGCTCTTTGCGAGAGTTTGGAGCGGAAAGTAAAGCCCAAAAATAAGCTGGCTTTCCGTTTTTCGCGTCTGCGATTCCGTCGACGGTCGCGAAAAGGATCGCCATTGATGGCTGCACGATGAAGCGGAAATGTAGCGGGCCATCGAGGCGAGCAAATAGATTCTCGACAGTTTTTTCCCACCCGGACATCCTTTAAGCCCTTCCACTTCTTGCGATTTGCCAAGGCCAGCAGCCTTCAATTTCGACAGTGATAGACCAGCTGAGGAACGTGCGTACAACAATCAACAAACCTAGTGACACGATTCCTTCCCTGGTAGGCCCGATCGTGATGGTCCTGATGATGTCCGCAGCGACCAGGAATTCCAGCCCTAGTTGCAGCGCTCTTCCAATAAAGACTTTCAGCAGTTGATAAGCGTCGGGCTTGCGTTGCCTAAAGTGTAGAAGGCCACGAATGGTTCCGTAGAGGAAGGCGATACCGATCACGGCAACGCCAAGATATTCGAGCCCTTCCGAAATCAATTCGACTGCCTGAGTCACCGCATTCGGCTCCATTCACGCTCTCCGCTACGCTCAGAAAACGTCTCTGTGAATCAAAATCGTAAGGAACAAAATCAACCCCAGGAGGGATGTCAGAGTTCCTACCAAAAGTGCAAAACTCCACGGTTTACGGCCGCTTTCTTCCTCTAAACTTTTCGCCAACCTGTAGTAGTCAATAAGACCGAAGATGATGGACGCAGTGCCCAAGCCGATTAAGAAAATGCCAAACCGCCGCGGGCCTTGCGCACGGAGGATCCCAGAAGCGCTTTCTTTTACGTACTGAAGAAACTTGTAGATGGTGAAACCGAAACTCAACATCGACAGGCCGGTACGGATCCATGCCATCAAGGTCCGGTCAGCGGCCATGAGGGTTCGGGAAACTCCCAAGTCCAAGCGCTCTTTCGCCCGGCCGGACGTCTCCGTGGCGAGATCGGTGCGCGAAGTTGCAAGAGCGTTGGGCATTCGGCGAACTTCGTCGTGGTTGACTTGTGCAACCTGGCGACCAAAATCCAAGCACTTCTAGATCAGGGCAATGCGCTGAAAACGTGGCCGTTGTGAAGACTTACCAGCTCGGGGCGGACGACTTTACCCCGACATATCGGAGCATCTCCGAAATGTCGTAGCCATGCGAATTGCGGGGTTTTTGCTGCCTTGCTCTCATTGGCCCGGAACAATTTTCAAGTCAAGATCTGCTGGGTTGTTTCAAAACGATTGTGCTTGAAGGTGAGAAATACCGACACGGAGGTAAAAGAACGCTAATCAACGCAATAGCGGCCATTTGATTGTGCGCGCACCTAAGCGGTTGATTTATTTTGCCCTTGATTATTTTTGTAAGTTCGCTCTTTCGAGTGGTCTCAGACCTTATTCGAATTTCTCCCAAGCCGAATAGTGTTCAGCAGCGAACTTCGCGGTCTTCGACCGAAATCTTTCTGGAACACGACACCATCCCGGCGTCGGAGGGGGCGGATTCCAAATCAGATTTCGGTGGGACAGACTACTCCTCGTCGTCAGTACGATGCCAGGTCTTATCCGGGTTGTAACGTTCCATCGTCGAAGCGATCTTGTCAGTATCCGGTCCGAGGTCCTTTTGATAGACGTCACCGTCGTAACTAACAATAAAAGTCTGAACGCCAGTGACTCGATATTCCGCCGGCCAAGCAACCATCGCGAAACCACCGATCATCACGCCGTTCAGCACGTAGTCGAGCTGGCCAAGCGGTGCCGCGGGACCCTGGCCTTTCAGAGTCTTGAAGCGATAACCGTGGTAGGGCCCAGACTTATTTGTGTAGCCTTCCTCGATCGCCTTGGCAACCGCTTCTCCGATGGGACCGCCCTCACTGCCATCGGGATTCCGCCAAGACAGGCCGTCGTGTTTTCCAGGGGTGCTGATAATTCGCTGTGCGTACTGATTTACCCCGCTATCGTCGCGTATTTCCGAAGCGTATTCCTTCTGGGCCTCTACGTAACCACGGCAAATGCTGATCACATCCAATTCGTTCGCGCCGATGCGGCGGTCCAAAATCTCAGATCGCCCGGCCTTGGAATCGAAATGCCAGGTTCGCCCCAGTTTTACGATTGGAACCGGTAAGGGCCAATCCTCATTGCCAACCGAGAGAATGGCACGGCCCTTGTTATGAGGATCGGTGTCAACATGCATATTCTCTTTTGCTAAAGCGGCAAACGAGACGCGCGAATTTTTGTCCTGTACGTCGTCTCCGGTGGTAACGAAATCCTTGCCATCCGGTCCGAAGATCTGTAACAACGCGGTCACGTCGTCGTTTTGGGCCGCCAGAAGTAGCGCCTCTGCGGCTTGCTGTGGGGTGTCAAATGTTTTCTGTTGAAGTTGCCCCGCCACACCGGTTGCCGCTTTTGTTCGCGGCACAGCGCGCAGGGCCACGGATGACAGAAGGCAGCCGCCACTAGCAAGTAATGTCGAGAGAATTCCTGCAGCGACGGTCTTCAATTTTGTAGAGTTCATGTGTTCTTCCTTGTTCATATTTTTATGACTACCGCCGAGCGGCGCCGCCCGAACGAGTGGTTCCGGCCCCTCGGGATGCTCCCATGCTGGAAGCGCCCCGCGTACTACTAGCTTGGGCATTAGCCTTATTAGATATTCCGTCGAAAGCGCTCTTGTTCCTCGATGCATCGCTGCTGGGAACCTGACGGTTTCCGATATTGTTTCCGCTGCTTCCGCGGTTCGTGCTCGAGTTGCTCGGGTTCGCAGCATTGCTTAAACCGGATCGGTTTGTTCCAGCAGTGCCTGTGTTGGCTGGACGCGCCCCAGTATTCGCACTACCCCGGTTGGCTCCCGCGACGCCCATATTACTTGTGCCCGACCCACTGTTCGAACTAGCCCGATTTGTCGAAGGAGTGCTTCGGTTGATCGCACTGGGCTGTTGCCTGGTGCTCGACCCTTGCTGCTGCCGCGCATTTGCCTGTCGTGTGGACATGGAGTCCCCGCGCGTGGTGCCACCGTACTGAGTCGCGATTCCTTTATTTGGATAAGGCGTACCACCGCGGTGTTGAGGATTGTGCTGCCAGGTGTTGTTGCCGCCAGCGGGCAGCTGCGATGGCCGATTATTGATATTATTGCGATTCACGTTGATGTTTGTCTTGTTGTAGTGGCTGATGTAATTGTTGTTGACGTTGATGTTGATGGTGGTGCGGTTGTATCCCCACCCGCAGCCGTAGCCCCAGCCACCGCGGTAATATGATCCGTAGGCCACTCCGGCACCAAAGGCAATAAAAACGCCCGCTGGGTAATACGATGGCGGCGGGTAGTAGATTGGCGGATACGGGTATACGGGAGGTCCGTAGACGACCACGGGGCTATAGACAGGCACGTAAACAACCTGTGTGCTGGCTGGCTGAATCACGACCACAGTCTTGGTCTCCACTGTTTTTGTTTCTACTTTTTGTTGCTCGTTGGATTTCAGATTTCCCGCATCCATGGCCTTCTTGCGCATTCGCTGCACTGCGTTCATCACGTCGTCTTGCTGCGCTAGGAAAGCGTTCCCTAGATCCGTGGTCCACTTGACGTCATCCGCTAAGCGCTTGACCAGATCCGGAAAGACGGCCATGGCTTGGATACTCGGGTCCCAGTCCTGCTTCTGAACTGCATTGGTCAAATCATCGCCTTTCAGGCCTCCATTTCTCTGGATCCACTGCTGCAACTGGATAATTTCGAGAGGGTACGTCGAAGCCACCAAAACCTGGCTCAGCAACGGGTCTGGATAAAGGGCGATCGGGGCGACTAGCGAATCCAATTGATCGTTGGGAATCAGCGGCGCTTGCCCCGTTGGGGCATCCTGCGGCTGCGCCGCCAGGGCGTACATGTCAACCGTGTCATAACTGAAAGGGCCTATCAGCAAACTCAATGACAGAACGTTAGCGTGAATGCTTTTGTACATGGCAATGACTCCTCTTCGGTCTCCACCGTTAGGCTGACTATTGTTTAAAGTCCACCGGAGGACCGCTGATTCGCTTGCCCTTCAGGTCGACAGTTACTTCGACGCGGTCGGCGATTTTGACGAGCGGGATACCCTTATTCATCCCGTAGTCCTTACGGTCGAAAGCCATTGTCCCGGTGATCGAGCCGCTACCAGTCCCTTTGCCGGTAATAGTAAAAGTCAGTTTTTCGGGCTTGGTTACACCGCGAATCGTGAAGTCACCGTCGAACTCAACCGTCTCGGGACCAGTTTGTACAACCTTCGTTGAGTGAAAGGTGATCAGGGGATTCTGATTGGCGTCGAAGAAATCTTTGCTCTTCAGTTTGCCGTCCTTCATGCCACTTCCGGTATTCACACTGTCTGCTTGAATCTTAATGTCCAAAACTCCTGTGGAAAGATCAGGCGACGTAAACGTAAGACTGGCGTCCCACTTATCAAAAGTGCCGTCTATCGCCACTGACGCCTTCACGTGGAACTTAACCGAGCTGTCTTCATGCGTAATCTTGAAAACAGGAGCCTGGGCTCGACTCACTGACTGAAACCCGGCGGACGCTATGAGGCAGAAGATTGCTAACCTTAGGGGTGCAAAGCAAAGCAACCAGTGACCTTCTGGATGTTCAAGTTTGCGTACGCTCTTCAACCACAAATTCATCTCTTTCATTCTTGTACTCCGTTCAATTTCCACTTCTTGACCGCTTGGATAAGCAAAGCATGGTACGGTTCAGCCGAGCCCGGCTCCGGCGCAAATCTAAACTCTTGTTTCACAGACGCGTGTTTGATTTACTTCGCCGATACGATTTTCTCCGTCGGCGTGGCCGCGCCGCCATTAACGTGTTTGATCAAAAGCACTTCATTGCCAACTTCGCTGAACATCATTTCGTCGACGACGTTACGAGCCATCAGGAGTCCGTATCCTCCGGCTCTCATGTTGGCGGCCTCGCGATAATTCAAGTGAGCCGTTGGGTCGCCAGGAGGATTGGAGAGCGCCGAATGCGCAATTGCATCAGTCCGAAAACCGGCGCCCGGGTCGTGCACATAGAACACGATCGCTCGCGCGGTGTGCACCGCTGCGACCTCGACCACTTTCTCTGGGTCGAACTTAGCTCCGTGCTCCATGGCGTTCATCAGAATTTCCCGAAATGCCAGCATCAATGATTCATGGGCGTCTGGGGCCAAGTCAGACCGCATTCCCTTTAAAAACGTAACCAGCCGTTCAGCCGTCAGCATGTGGCAGTTCGCGCGCAGAGAAACCCAGCCACGGCGGGCGGACAAGACTTCGATATTGCTGCTCCAGTTCGTTCCGTCCGAGGCGCGAGAAGCAAGTTCGGCAATCTCGGACGCGTCAAACGGCGGAGTAAAACAAGCGAAAGCGCAAGCGCGAAGTGCCGCAATCACGCCTTCGGGCGTGCTCTCTGGTGCGAGGATGACAACCCTAACGCCCGGCCGTGCGCCCCGTATTCCTTCCAGAAGCGCCAGATCTTCGTCGACCGAAGTGAGTGGGCTGGTGACTACCACGTCAAAGAATCTTCGTCGAATGCGACGCAGCGCATCCGCATCACCCGCCGCGCACTCGAAGGTGCATCCGACCCGCGTGAGCGCTTCTCCAAGCGAGCGGTTCACATCGGACTCTGTTCCGATTAGTAGAACTTGCCGCATGGTTTCTTATTCGGTAGTAAGCACGGCGAATTCCGAGCGCGCCACTTTCCTCGCCAGCTCTTAAATGCCTATTGTTCTTAAGATTGCGCGGTAACGCTCGCAAAAGAGCGGCAGTAGTAAACCAGGCGCCGCCCGAGATTTCGGAGCGCCCCCGATATTTCGGAGCTCGAAACGGTGTTAAATACTTGGAGATGCATGTCGATTAAACGGCGATAGTGTGCCACGCGGAATTGTAGTCAAAATGCTTCGCCAACTCCTAGGCCGAAGGTGTGACCGTCCCTGCCCTGGGCGATATCAGCCCGAAGATTGACGTGATATTGCTTGCTCAGTTGGAATCGCAGACCGCCGCCACCGCTGGGCAGAAAGTGGCTGTTCTGTATCCTCTGTAATAGTTGACTCCCGCCCGGGATCGTTTCACCAAGACCACCAAATACTACCAAACCAAGTCGCTTGGGCAAGACCAGACGATACTCCACCTGTGTCGCGATTGAGTACCGAGTGAAGTAGCGCCCGGCTGTGTACCCCCGCAGCTCGTTATTAGTCCCATATATGCAGTTCCCGTAGAACGGTGGAGCGCCGCTTGTCCCACAAAAATTGGCATCATAGGCGATGACCTGACCCTCACTCAGACTCCAATATCTGTCGAACTGAGTTTTGTATGATTGGAAAGAATACTTGCTCCCTATACCCTGCGAATAGAAATCTGACGCGAAAGTGAAAAAGGTTCCGTTAGTGGGGTAGAAGTGGTTGAGCCGAGTATCCCGATTAAGCTGCGCGCCGATAGAGGTCAAAGTCGAATGCAGCCCAACTTCCGGAGGAATGGGGAAGTTAGGCAGGCTATTGGGCACGACGGTGATAAACGAATGCCCCGTAAGAAAGCGGGGACCCACAAAAAACTTCCACCCGATACGTCGTAAGACCTCCCCAAAGAATGCCTCACCAGTTTGCTGGAGAGGTAACTTGAGGTTCGCTGCGATACCATTGCCGTAGATATCATAATTTACGTTACCATGCGCGAAGCCGGCGGTGACCTCATAGGTATTCTGTTTAAAAAATAGTTGCCCACCTATTGCGAAACCTCGACTACCGTTGTTCGTTATGAGACCGGCCACTCCTATTGTGGAGGGCGGCGAAATCTTGTCTTGTGTGCTCAATGGGAAAATATAGCCAAGGACTGGCACAATTCCCGAACCTACTGCGGGGCTCGAAATCGGAAGAGGCGCAACCACGATTGCACCGCGTCCGCCAAGGTTCTTGTTCTTTTTTGGCTGCGTTTCTTCAGGAGAAGCCTTTGACTGCCCGGACTCGTCATTCGCCTTAGGCGGAGGAGGTTGTTGTTGTTCGCTTTCTTGTTTCTCCGGCGAGGGCTCAGGAGGAGTTGCCCGCGCTAAGGCAGGCAAAACGCAGGTAATGATCAGCAGCAGAATGCTTGCTCGCAAGAAATTCGCCATTGGGCCGCTACCACATGAAGACACCTGGCGCTTCAGGCCATCGTGCTCCCTACTTCCATCACGCCTTCGCTTTCACTCTGTTCAATAAAATCCGCATGGATCACGCCTAGCCGGTTGCTTCAAGCGGACTCTCCTGTGGCAAACCGAAGGTCAAGTAAGAGTGGATAGCTACGCAAGGAACTCAACCACTCCCGTTTCGAGGTTGTACATCGAGCCTGCAATCTTTATGGCGCCCGTGGATTCGAGTTCCCGGAGGACAGGGCTCTTTTCCCGAATGTTTGCGATAGTCAGTGACACGTTTCTTCGTGCTACGGCGTCTACGAAGGCGTAGTTTTTGGCCGAGCGCTCTCCCTTGTAGTCAGTGGCCTCAACAGCCGGCCGGATCTTCGCCAATAATGCCGTGAGATTGCCAAGCTGCACCGCGTCAATCGCACCCTTGATAGCGCCACAGGCGGTGTGGCCCATGACAAGCACTACTTTCGCGCCTGCCACCTTGCAAGCGAATTCCATGCTGCCCAATATATCCTCGTCAGCAACGTTGCCTGCCACACGACCGCTGAAGATATCGCCGATACCAAAGTCGAGAATCAACTCAACAGGTGCTCGGGAGTCAACACAGCTGAAGACAATGGCGGCAGGATACTGTCCCTTAGCAGTTGCCTTAGCTTCGCTCATAAGGTCGCGATGCTGCGGTTTGCCTGACCGGAAGCGTTCGTTGCCAGCTTTCATCTGCTGGATGATTTCGTCCGCCGTCATATTGTCGCGCTGCTGTTTGGTGAGGTCTGCGTGGGCCGACACGCTTCCCAGGCCGGCACCTACGACCCCTACAGCGGTCGCAATGCCGGCAGCCCTGCAAAAGGCTCTGCGGTCAAATCGATTTCTTCCATCGCTTAATTGTGAATGCCGCATCGCGCCGCTCCTTCAGTCTGCAATTATCTAATCCGTATTTCAGAGGCCATTTTCAATTGGTCCTAGGGACTGCTTGATGGCTGCCTCCGTTTTCCATCGCCTTTTAGGACCTCGCACAGTTTCTTGACGTCCACCTTTACTTTCCGGCGGGAACCCATACATTGTCGGCAGCTGCGATATCGACGTTAGCCGCTTCGGTGGAGATCTTGACTCGCTGGAGCCCGCCTTTCTTCCCCGGAACTGCTTGAAATACCAGGTAATATTGATTGTTGAAAATTTTCTGCAAGCGGTCCAAGTAAGGCTTGAAGCTGACGGCACTTTGAGTGCCCAGTGCGAAATATTCTCCGCCAGTCTCGGCGGCGATTTTAGCGATACCGGACTGACCGAGCTGTGCCTCCCAAGCGTTCCGGCCAAGGCGACCGGCGCCCGGAGAATAAATGGAGTGAACGATTACCCCGTAGCGCTGGCTGTTCGTGCTCGCCGTATCCACATCTGGACTGATGGTGGGCATCGTATAGACCGCAGGGGGCGTATAGACCGCGGTGGCCGACCGACCACGCGAAGACATTTGGCCTGCGCTAGTCCTTTCGCCGCGGAGGCGATCGATCCCGTCAGAAACCACCAGAACCTCGCGCCGTACTTTTTGCTCTGGCCAACCCTTCACCAAGCTGATGAGGGACAAGTACGGACTATCCATGGCTGACAGAGTTCCTCGGGGAAGACGCAGTGCCTTGGCCGCAAGCGCATGATCGGCGGTAAAATTCTGAGTGATTTGGATGGTGGCGTTTGACATGTAGGCAACGCCAACCAAGGTTGATGCCGGCTGAGCATTGATGAAATCTCGCAGATCATTGAGGTTCGGTCCAATGCTAGAGTCACAGGTGTCGTCGATTAAGACGAATAACTGCAGCGCGGCGTTATCTCCCTGGGCGGGAATTAACTGATCCACTTTCAGGACATTCTTGCCTTGTTTCACCTGCACGGTCTCCGGGCGGAGTGCGGGAATTTCGCTGTCGTCACTGAAAGCCTGGTCGGTGATAACCATGTGAACCTGAACCGTGCTTGACGTGCCCTGTGATTGCGCGATTCTTGCACTCAACGTTAACCCGCAGAGTGTGCCCAACAGGCCCAGTGCAACCGAATAAGTCTTCATCGCAATTCCCTCCTTAGCATTTTTCGACCGTCACAAAATCCTCTTTCCCTTGCCTCCGCGGCCTGTCAGATTTCCTCGGAGTCCGGCTCTGCCCCTGGCCGCGCGTTGCGAACTCGCTGAATCAATTCCAGACCCGCAGTTCCCGCTACCGTATGAAACTCGACCAGCGGCGGCCCACTGCCCAACTCCATTAGGACGAGCAAGCGCTTGTAGTGATCCGCGCGAAGATGGCGCAACAGATCGTCCTGCGTTTTCCACCGTGCCTCAAAGTAAAACGTCTGCGGGTCGTTATCCTGCTGAAGAATCCGGCAACTCAAACACCCGGGCTCGACTTCAGCAGGGCCCGCCCAAGCTGCTAGAGCCCGCCGAAGTTGTTCACGCTTTGTCGGCGTCACCCGGATTCTTACGCTCTCTAGGATCAATTGACTTGCCTTGACAGTTCGGCGCCCCACAGCCATTGCAAGCTGGCTACCGACATACGAGAGCCGGTTTTCAAATAGGAAAGCAAGAAGACTTCCGAACTGACGGTGAATGGGTGAGTAACACTAAGGCTTGACTCAACAGGAGTTTGCACAACCCGTCGCAAACGAGAGGAAAACACCTCGCTTCACGCGTAACCCGACATTTCGGAGTCTCTCCGAAATGTCGGAGACTATTTATGGCGGGCGATTCCGAGCTTTTGCATGCGAGACTCTAGTGTAGTTGGCTTCAGGCCCAGAATCTGAGCAGCGCCGCCCTCACCGCGGATGCGCCATGCGGTCATGTCCAAAATATGTAGAATGTGGCTTCGCTCAACCGTATCGGACGTTTGACTCAGAACATCTCCACCGGAAGTCTCCACAATCGGCAACTCCGCTCGAAACACTGTATTCGTGCTGGTGATCAGGAAACGCTCGATGACATTGCGAAGCTCGCGGACATTTCCCGGCCAATAGTAGTTCTTAAAAGCTTCCATTGTAGCAGCGTGAACGCTCTCAATTGACCGGCCCATCCGCTGACCGAGATCATTCACAAAGTGCCAGACCAGGGGAGGGATGTCCTCCCGCCGCTCGCGTAGAGGTGGAATCGTCATCGGGAAAACGTTAAGGCGATAGAACAAGTCTTCACGGAATTTGCCATCACGGACGGCGTTCTGCAAATTTCGACTGGTGGCGGCAATCACACGCACATCCACCTTGATTGTTTTGGGACTGCCCAGCCGCTCGAATTCGCCCTCCTGCAAAACGCGCAAGAGTTTGGATTGTAATTCAATGGGCAGTTCTCCGATTTCGTCCAGGAAAATCGTGGACCCACTGGCCAACTCGAAGCGGCCGATTTCACGAGTGAGCGCGCCGGTAAACGCGCCCTTTTCACGCCCGAACAATTCACTCTCGACCAGACTGGCGGGCAACGCTGCGCAGTTAACTTTCACCATGACTTTGTGTTTGCGCCGGCTGTGTTCGTGGATCGTACGTGCGATCAATTCCTTGCCCGTTCCCGTTTCACCGAGCACCAGAACCGTAGAGTCGGTGCCCGCCACTTGCTCCGCTTTTTTGAGCACGCGACGAAGGCCCTCGCTATTACCAATCACTTCGTTGTGGCGGTGTTCCAATTTCACTTCTTCCCGTAAATAAACATTCTCCGTTTGAAGTCGGCTTTTAAGCTCTTCGATCTCGTGGAAGGCCTGGCGCAAGTTCTCATCGGCGCGCGCGCGCACGAGCGCGTTGGCTAAGACGTCAGCAACTTGCTGAAAGCGCGAGATTAGAATGGAATCCCACACTTGCGTTCTGCTAAACATACTAATGCCCATACTTCCAACGTGCTCTCCTCCAACCAAAAGCGGGATTGTCAGCCACGATTTTAGGCCAACAGACTCCATATATGCGCGATCAGCAACAGCTTCTTCCGTCAGATCCTCTGGCGCTGACACACAGCATATTTCACGGTCACTGGTATGGCTCGCCAGCCAATGGAAAATTTCACCGGTTTTTCCAGCCGACGCGGATGAAACTTCTGGCCGAACCCATGACTGGGTGACCGATCTGCTTTGTTTGTCGGGACCCGTCAGGATGATGCTGACGCCATCTAGGTACAAGACTTCAGCAAGGTCTTTCAAGCCGTTGCTGAGTTCGCTATTTACGCTCTCCACAGGCAGATTCGCAAAGGTTCTTAGTAGTCTGGAGACCAGTCTTTCGAATTCCAAGCTTGATTGAAGCTCCTGAGTGCGCTCGAGATCGGTGACAATGCGGATAGCGCTAGAAATCAGAACCCCATGTTCAGTTTCCAGCGGAGCCAAGCTAATTTGTATAGGGAACTCGTAGCCGTCCCGGTGCCTCCCGAACCGTTCTAGCCCCGCGCCCATGGAACGAGTACGAGGTGATGTGATGTATCGATGCTCGACGTTGTCGTTCTGAAACCGCTTGGGTATCAACTTCTCAACGGGCTCGCCAACCAACTCCTCGCGTCGATATCCAAACATCTTTTCTATATGGGCGTTTACGAGTGCAATTCGGCCTTTCTCATCAACGAGTACGACGGCATCCGGTGAACACTCAAAGGGCCAGGCAGAATCCACGTCGCGTAGCACCTCGTGACTTCCGGTCACGTCCTCGGGAGACTTGCCGGTCGTCACTAAAGTCCGCTGAGAAACAAGAAGTCCGGTATCTGTCAGGGCGAGCGCAAATCCTCCCCGTTCGAGTTGCTCCTTGGTTCCCATGTGATAATCGCTACTAGAAACCGGCCCCGTCATATTTCAGTTTGCCCTTCCGAGCCACGATTTGTGCCACGCCGGTTAAAAATTAGACCCCAGGTACGCTATCCAGTCGTAACGACGTTCGGGGAGAGTTGGTCGCACTTAGCATTTTCGAGCCACCACACCTTCGCGACCTGGTCAGAAATGCAGTTTGAGCGTGAACTGTCCTGAGCGGGGGCCACCCACTGCGTATTGCGCGCTCTGTCCGCCAATGACTCCGCCGCCGCCCAAGGCGCGATTCGTTGTGTAGCCAGGGAGGACCTTGCCGAAAGATGGGAACGGAGTACTACCATTTCCCCATAAGGTATATGGGGCGAAAATCGATCCTGGGGCTCCGAACATAGGATGGTTGAATACATTGAAGTATTCCACACGTAAATCGAGCTTGACGCGTTCGGTCAGGTTGAAGCGGCGGCGCAGGGCGAGATCGGTTTGATTAATGGAGAACGGACTCCTTAGTCCATTGGTGGGAAAATCTCCGGTCTGTCCCGGTGCTGGAGGTGTAAATGCAGCCGGATTCAATACTTTGCCTCCGGGTTGATTCGGGGCCGCAATCCAGAAGGGCTGCCCGGGAACGATGTTCGGTTGAGTGTCATATCCGCCAAACACGGGCGAGACCGCGCCGATGGTCACGTTGATCGGCCACGCCGAAGTCACGCGTACGAGTCCATCGACGGCCCAGCCTTTGAGGATCGCGGCACCGACGCGTCCCCAGGGTGGCGCCGGTATTTCATAGGAGAAGGCGCCGGCGACGGAGTGTCGTATGTCGAATGCGGAAGGCGTCAGCGGTGGGAGCACGACCTGGCTGACGCTTGACGCCGCAAGACCGCTTTCATCACTGGAACCCAGATCGCTGGATTTTGCGAGACTGTACGAAACCAATGCCTGCAAGCCGTGCGACATCCGGCGCTGAAACTGGAGCTGTAGAGCGTCGTAGTGGGAATGTCCGGCATTCCGCGTCGCAGCGACATTCGCGCCATTCGCGTTAGAGCCCAATTGAACAAGCAGGGGAGGAATGATCTGGTCTTCCCGGAGGAGCCTTCTGCCATCCGACCCCACGTAGGTTGCCGTCAATGTCTGCCGCGCTCCAATTTCGCGCTCAATGGCTGCATTCCACTGTAGGGTGAATGGGAGTTGCAGATTCGGATCGACCGCAGGCACGACAAGTGTCAGCGCGTTGATCGTTGTTGAAAATGGAGGAAGTTGGAAGGCCGGACTGGTCAGATCGAACGGCAATGGGCCGGAGACAGGAGCAAAGCGACCATAGGGGAATTCGCCGAGAGCAAAACCCAAGTTTCCATAGCCTAGATCATAGAAGAGACCAAACCCTCCCCGCACAACGGTTTTGGGTGTGAGCTGGTAGGCGGCGCCGATGCGTGGAGCGAAATTGGTAAACCTGGTGTGCCAGAGGGCGCCGGGCACCAGGGCAAAAGGCTTTGAGTCGAAAATTCCCTGTGTCGTGTAGAGCGGCTTGCCTGATGCTGCCGATTCTGGAGGGGTGTTGATCTCCGACCGCAACCCATAGGTCAGGGTCAGGTGATTCGTGGCCTTCCATGTGTCCTGCGCAAACAGGGAGTAATTATTCATGCTCACAGAAAGAGGATCGTAAGCGCTCGCAGAGGCGTTGTCCACGTTGCCTGCCACGACTGACGCGTACGCAAGAGGAAAAGCGATCCATGCGTCCCTTTGGCCAGCCGCGGAGTTGATACGGCGATAATCGATGCCAAACTTAAACTGGTGTACGCCGACGGCAAGGGTGAAGGTGTTCACAAAGTTGAGTTGCTTTTCAACGTTGGCGGCTTGCGTGCCTGCCCTGACCTCCATGCCGCCGTTGCCGTCTGGAAAGACGAGGATGGCCTGACTCGTACCGAAGCGATACGCAGTGGAAGAAGGAAACAGAACCGAGTTGGGGGGCACCACGGCACCATGGAAGTTGGTAAGAGAGTTGACGGAACTGCCGGTATTGCGGCTCCAGTTTGCGCGGAAGTCGTTCAGCTTGTCAGGAGTGACCGTGAAGGTGACACCCGCCGTCATCGTATCGGTATTCGCGTTGTCATAGGAAACGTCCTGCCAGTACCGGGTCGCATCACTCGATGGTGCGTGATTGTAGCGTGCAAAGACGGTAATTCTCTTGGACAACTGGTGGTCAACGCGGATGCTGGTCGCATTGAGAGTGGAAGGATTGGAATAACTGACCGTGAGAGGAGCGACACAAGGTTTGATGATGTTGTCGCACGAGGGGTCAATCGGCGCGGCGGAAGGTAACGGCAGCGCGTTGATAAACGGCTGATAGGCGGGTGCAGCCGCGGCTCGGGCGGACGACGTATAGAACAGATCGGTAGCGGTCTGCGGTTGCAACAAGCGCAGCCCTTCGTACGAAAAGAAGAAAAAGGATTTGTCTTTTATGATGGGGCCGCCTAGAGTCCCTCCAAAATCGTTCTGGCGAAGCGGCGGTTTGGGAGTCGGCGGGGTGTCAAACCAATTTCGGGCGTCGAAGATGTCGTTCCGCAAATAGTCGAATGCGGTGCCATGGAATTGATTCGTCCCGGATTTCGTGACGATCGAGATTTGAGCGCCGGGAGTGCGCCCGAATTCGGGCGCGTACGACGAGGTCTGGATGCGGATCTCCCGCATGGCATCGACGGATACCAGCGCGTTGGTTCCGCCACCGGAGGTCAGGGCTGGGGTCGATCCACTTATTGTTTCATTCAAACTGAAACCTGCGGCAACACCGAAATTCGCACTCACGCCATCGACCGTGAAATAGTTCGCATTGCTGCGCTGCCCATTGGCGGTGAACTGGCCGTCGCCAAGATCCGACGATACGAACACCACCCCTGGCGTCAGTGCGATCAGGGACTGAAAGCTGCGCCCATTCATTGGCATGTTTTGCACGAACTGTTCATCCACCAGGGTGCTGACAGCCGCGGAGTCGGTTTGCAACAGCGGCGCAGCGTCCAGAACAGTTACCGTTTCCGAGGCGGGACCGAGCGCGAGCCTGAAATTCTCGTCTACGACATCCTGTACGTAAAGTTGCAGACTGGGCTGGACGACGGTGCGAAAGCCTTCTTTTTGAATCTTCAGCCGGTAGGTGGCTGGATGAAGGTCAGACAGGACGTAGATTCCATCTTCATTGGTGGTGGTGGTGATGGAGACGTTCGTGTCGAGGTTGGTGATCGTGCATCGGGCGCCGACGATCACCGCGTCGGTGGGATCCGTAACTCTACCTGAAATGCGTGCGACTTCCGTTTGTGCGAAGACCTCCATAGCGGAAAGAAAAAGGATGATAGCGAGTCCCGGGGAGTTTTTCACAGATCCCCCTAAAGCAGATCGGACGCGACTGTTTGGCTGCGAACTGAGAAAGTACGGGGGAGCCTATTGCTTTGATATGTTATATGCAACAGGCAATTTGTTAAGATTGTATTACTCAACCCAAAGACAATACGCGGGCTTGCTATGGGTGATTGGGCGCACTTAAATAGGCATAGAGGAGTTTCTGTCCGCTGGGTTGCTTTCCGCCCGCGGCAGGTTCGACGGTGACAAATACTGAATTGATTGCCTTCACCAATTCCGGATTTTCTACTTTCAACACGCGACGTCCAGGCGCTTTGGCATCTACTTTTAGAAAACCCAAACTGCGAGCCGAATTCTTGCTTGCTTCTGGCACTGCCCAAACCTGGAACGTATGCTTCGCATTATCGAGCTGATCTTCATTCAAATCGAAGGCGTAAAAGGTTAGCGATTTGCCTTCGGTCAGAAAAACACGCCCAAAGGCCTTGCCTGGTTGTCCGTCTGGGTCAGTGTCGCGAACATCAATTACATGCAACTGGCGGGCAGCCAGAAGTTCTCGCACATCCTGACCGGTCGCCGCCAGTTGCCGTTCCATGTCGAGAGTGGCACTCGCGATTCGTAATTTATCCGTAAGTTCCGCCACTCGAACCATCTCTGCAACCAGAGAGGCTTCATCGTTAGCGCGCAGTGCATTAGCATGGGCTGCCTCGTCTTTTGCTTTTGACAGCAGTTTCTCCTGGTCGCGGGATTCGTCAAGCAATTGCGCGGTGCGGCTGGACGACCGTTCAACCTCTCCTCGTGCTTGTTCTTCATTGCGCCGCAGGTTCTCGGCGGTTGTCGTGGCGTTCCCCAGTGCTGCGCGCAGGTTTTGAATTCGGCGTTGCTCCTCTGCGAGCGACTGGTTTAACTGGGACAGGCTTGCGGTAAGAGAGGCGTTCTCCCGTTTTAGGTTGTCGACCTGGTATCGCGCCTGCAACGATTCCCGGTAGCCAGGAAGCAAGAAACGCCCGTACAAGGCTACCGCGAGGATCGCGGCGGCCAACACAGTCACGGCCGCGACGACGAAGCCACCGCGCCTCCCGGGATGCCGGATTGATCCTTCGATCTCTGGGGAGAATACGATACCTTCTAACCTGGCACGTTGTAGGAATCGCTCTCTCATGCCCTTATCGGGCCTGATCTTCATCTTATCCACGAATTCACGCACCGAACTCACAGTTTGGGGCAGTCCGGAGTGCGTGAGTTCGCTGAACTCCTTGTCGGCTTTCAGGCATTCAAGGCAGTCCTTAGTGTGTTCGCGGAGCTCAATGAGTTCTGTGTCCGAGAGGAATCCGCCTGCTTCCAGGGCGGCTAGTTCTTCGTAATGGGAATGATCAATCACTGGCGGCTGCTGCCTTTTTCATCTCGTCTGCGTCCGACGAAGGAACGTAACTTCTGGAGGCCGCGATAGTAGTGGTGTCGCACATTCAGTAGGGAGTCCCCCGTTTTGTCGGCGATTTCTTTCATGGAAAGCCCATTAAAACTGGCCAGTTCGATCACTTGCTTTTGGCCGCCGCTGAGCGTTGCTAGCCCTTGCCGAAGCAAATGCCTCAATTCATTTTGCGTGAAGCTTCCGAGTGTGGAGGCGGTTTGCGGCAAGCGATTCTCAACCGTCGCTAGATCCGTCTGATTGTAGAAGTTTCTGGCGGTCAGGTGTTGCCTGCGGTTGATGGCGCGATGATAGGCATATTGTAGAATCCACACCTTAGTAGTGCCTTTGCTAGGATCAAATTGTGCCACTGACCGGAAAATTTCCAGGAAAACGCTCTGCATGACGTCTTCCGCCTCCCCCGCATCGCGAACGATTTTGAGAGCAATACTCAGGACAAGGCGGTGGTAACGGTCGAACAGAATGGCCAGGGCATCGTTGCAGCCATCCTGTAAATGCGCCATCAACTCGGCATCGTCCCGATCTTTCAAGGCGGCGAAAGCTGGACGCTGATCGGAACGCGTGGAAGGAAAGCCAGCCGACGAGGAATCGGGATTTGTCAACAAGTGTTCTCGGGACGCCAAGTTCGGTGTGGCGCGCTTGGTAGAGAGGCTATTTATATTCGGAAATATCTGAAAAGGCAACTGTAGAACTGACGACTGAAGGGCAGCAAGCCAACGGATAGATTGTGAATAAAAAAACTGTCGCACCCCAAAATCGGAACAGCTATGCCTTGACCCGCAACGCCAACCAACGACGAAGTGAACTGAACAAATACCCGCCTGCCCATAAGTCAATATTCGCAATTGACTCCGACATTTCGGGGGCACTCCGAAATGTCGGGCGGAACTGTGGGATTCGAAGGGCCCCGTAAATTGCGGGTCCCTCGCAACTTAGCAAATGTAAGGTACTTTCAAGCACTACAACCCTGATTCTGCCTTTGGCCGACAGCTTGCTGTTTCCGGAGGGGGCTGGTACGCGACCGACTCAACGAGGAGGATCTATCCGATGAAGTCGATGAAGTGGATTCTGGTTCTGCCAATCGCGGCAGTACTTTTCTATGGTCCAAGAGTTCTCGGGCAACAGGAGGCTGCTAAACCCACAACAACGGATTCGCAAGATACCAATATTCGTGCTTACGTCGAGCTGCTGCGTGCTGATGTAAAGACGAAGAAGACAGCCATTCTCACCGAACTCATGCAGCTCAGTGACGAACAGGCGGAGAAGTTTTGGCCCATCTATCGCGATTATGACTACGAGCTTCAAACACTGAACGACCGGAAACTCGCGGGGATCCAAGAGTATGCGAAGAACTATCAGAGCATGACCGACCAGAAGGCGGACGAATTAGCCAACTTGGCGCTCGATTTGGAATACCAACGAAACTATATCAAGGGATATTACTACGAAAAAATTCGCGATCAGCTCGGCGGAATTATTGCCGCGCGATTTCTCCAGATCGAAAACCAGATGCTCATGGTACTCGATCTCCAAATCTCCTCGTCACTGCCGATCGTTGAGAATAGCGTGGATAAATAAATGAATGCACGAAAGGACTGGAGAAAAATGAAAAAAATCGCCTGCGTAGTTTTGCTCGCAACACTCGTGTCAGTGGCAGGCGCCAGAGCTGATGATTTGCACATGCGCTCCGGCCAGAGCGTTGAAGGGACTTTTCTCGGCGCCGATTCACGTCACATCAAGTTTCAGGGGCCAGACGGTCAACCCAAGACGTATGCCCTGACTGATGTCGAAGGGGTCAGCTTTGCAGCCGAGAGGCCAGCCCCGGCGCCAAAACCAGCGCCGCCACCAAAGCCCACAAGCGTCACAGTGCTGGCCGGTACCAATCTCCTGGTTCGGATGGTGGATAGCCTGGACACGAGCAAAACCCAGACGGGACAACTCTTCACTGCTACCTTGGAGACAAACCTCGTTGCAAACGACATGATTGTGGCGCGCAAGGGCACCACGGTACAAGGCAGAGTGACTAAATCCTCCAACGCAGGTCGGATGGCGGGAAAGTCCGAACTGCAATTGGAACTGAGCAACATTGTGATCAATGGCGCCGCGGTTCCCATCAGCACCAGCGGCTTTCAGCAGAAGGGCAAGAGCTCAGGCGGAGGTACCGCCAAGAAGACTGCCGCCGGTGCCGGCCTAGGAGCGGCCATCGGGGCCATCAGTGGCAACGCCGGTAAAGGGGCGGCCATTGGCGCAGTTACTGGTGTGGGTCTTTCTGCCGCGACGAAGGGGGAGGCGATTCGCGTTCCCAGCGAAACGCTGCTGGAGTTTAGCATCGCACAACCTACCACGCTGCCAGTAAGCAAGTGAGATGTGCGATGTCATGAACGAAACATAGTCGCCAGTGTTCTATTCCCCTGGAGGCTAGCGGTGTGGCATTGGTCAGAGCCTCCAGGCGGAAACTGCGGTACGCATGGGAGGCTTGGTTCGGTTCGATAGGACATCGTATGGAGGTGTTCGATGCAACGCAATGCTCGTCAGAGGTGTGCCCAGAACCTTTTACTCGCTGTCACTCTATCGATCCTCGTGTCCCCGGCTCACTCACAGGAGACCGACGGAAAAACGGAACTCCAGCAGAAAGTCGCCGCTGTTAAGCAGTCTGTAGCACAGAACCAACAAGCTCTCCGCCAGTACACCTGGACGGAGAAAATGGAAACCATTTTCAAGGGCGAAACCAAGTCCTCGAAGCAGTCGCAATGCCAATACGGCCCGGACGGGAAAGTACAGAAAACAGAGCTCGGCAGCACACCTCCTCCGAAGCAAGCCCGGGGCGTGAAAGGCAGGGTCATCGAGAAAAAAACGGACGAAATGAAGGACTACATGGTGCGCGTAGCATCTCTAATTAAACGCTACGTGCCGCCCGAGGGCTCTCAGATGCAGGATTCCTATCAAGCTGGCAAGGCAGCAATCCAGCCAACGGGGGGCGAGATCGTAACGCTTGTTTTTGGCGACTACGCGAAACCCGGAGACTCCGTAAAGCTTACCTTCGACACTGCCTCGAAAAAGATTCGGGGCTATGAAGTGAATACATATCTTGATGCGCCGGCGGATGTAGTCACTTTGAAAGTTGTTTTCGCAAATTTACCCGACGGTACAAACTACGTCGCTCAGACGCTGCTCGATGCAACCGCAAAACAGATTCAGATCCGCACAACAAGTACCGGCTACACCAAGCTCTAGCTCTCTTCATCCATTGATGGCCGAAAAAAAGCATTTCGCTTAACTCCGCTCGGGTCTGGTTACGAACTTCTCGCGGTAAAGAGCAATTCCCAAGTCCTGCCCTGCTCGCGGAGAGACACGTGCGGCCAATCATTTGCGGTGTTGGCGTTGGTAATTTTTTCATCGAAGCCCCCGCATCATGTTCGCAGAAACAGAGCGCAGTCCATGCGTGTACGGCATTTCGGAGCGCCTCCGAAATGTCGTACACGTTCCTTTCCCCGGAAGTTTCAGCTTGACGCAAACGCTGGGTTTTCAGCGCATTAGAGACATCGGATATGTGCACAAATTGGCGAAGACATTGCAATAAGTATGGTCTAGTACTAGTTCGAACAAGAATAAATGGCTGGACGGGTCAGAGAGGCCTGACCTGCCTGCGAATCGAGAGCGAAGCAACATTTCTCATAGCGCTCATGCAAAAACGATGGAGGAAAAAATGAGAATTTGCAAAATCTCGATGAAAGTTGTAACCACGGCGATTTTCTCAGTATGGGCTCTCGGGGTGTTCTTCCTCTCTGGTGCAACCCCATGCCGCGCTCAAGCGACGGCACCTGCTGACGGCGCTTACTTGCTCGGGACCAACAGCGCGAACCCGACCCTAGTGGCGTCTTCTGCGATCACTGACCAGCCACCAGCCGCCGACCCTGCTGCCCCAGCTCTCCCCCAGGAGGAGGCGCTCCCTAGAGATGACCAGTGGCATTTCTCCACGAATCCTTATCTTTGGTTTCCGGGAGTGCACGGCACGGCTACGGGACCGAACGGCGGCAGACTCGACTTTCGTGCAAGCCCAGGCGATCTTCTTTCGAATGCCCGCTTCGGAATTATGACTGGTCTGCAAGTTCGCCGTAATCGGCTAGTCGCGTCTCTAGACGTGCTCTGGATCAGGCTCGAGGATGACAAGGCGCTCCCGTTCCCCGGGATTTTGGGGGGGCCAACAAGCGCGAACATAAAAGCCACCGAATTTCTCTTGACGCCAAAAATTGGTTACCGCGTGATCAATGAAGAAAGAATCAAGGTTGATGCTCTCGCGGGGTTCCGCTTCTGGTACCTCGGTGAGAACTTGAAGTTCAATCCGTCCCTTCTTGGCCTTAATTTTTCCGGTTCACAGGATTTCGTAGACCCGGTAGTGGGAGGACGAATTCAGGTCGCACTCTCACCGAAAATCGCGATCAATATCCTGGGTGACGTCGGCGGATGGGACACCGGGTCGCAACTTGAGTACCAGTGGGGTGCCCTGCTCGGTTACAAAATCAAGCCGAGGTTAGCGCTGCAAGTGGGTTATCGCTATCTAAATGTGGACTATCACGGCAGCCGCGGAATTGTATTTAGTGCTACGACTGCCGGTGTCTTGCTTGGTGCCACGCTGGATCTCAAATAAATGAACGATTGAATGGTCCGAGAGGTCCTGAATAGCCTTCTGAGGAGTGCGTGACGTTTTCAACGAAATCGTCCACAAGAAATGAGAAAACACAGTTCGTGCGAACTCGCAGGATTGAGGCCGTTTTGCTGGGGACAGGATTGACGCTTCTGGCCATCTATGGAGGCGCAAGGATTCACGGTATGGTCTCGTCACGCGCTGCGGTCAAGAGATTTGAGGTGGATCAAGTAAGGTCAGGTGCAGATTCTGAAATCATGGCCGGCCAGGTTTCTGGATCTCAAGTCGACTTTGCACTGTGGTCTTCGAAACGCGTAGAAGCCTACAAGGACAGTTTGAGAAAGAAAGAAGACCGTCCCCTGGCAGTTCTTCGCATTCCGAAGATTCACCTTGAAGTTCCCGTTTATAACAACACCGACGACCTGACCTTGAATCGCGGTGTAGGGCGAATTCTGGGAACTGCCCGAGTGGGGGAAGGAGGCAATCTTGGCATCGCAGGACACCGGGATGGTTTTTTTCGCGGTCTCAAAGATGTCGCGCTGGGCGATGAGATTAAACTCGCTCGCTCCGGAAAGTCCGACACCTATGTGGTCGAGAAAATTCAGATCGTGAATCCGGAGGACGTTTCAGTGCTGCATCCAACGCGAGTACCGTCGCTGACCCTCGTGACGTGTTTTCCTTTTTACTACGTTGGTAGTGCACCGCAACGTTTCATCGTGCATGCCTCTTTGAAAGAGTCTGTTCGGTCTCAGTGATTAATTCAGTCAGTCAAAACCCGAAGGCGCGCAGATAAACACAAAGGAGAATCAGAGATGAATGTAAATCAACGAGTGGTAGGAGTTTTACACAAACTGGTGGTGGCAGGCGCTGCATTATCCGCAATTGCCTTCACCGCGCAGGCGCAAGTGCAGTCAACAACAAAAATGGAGCACGGCGCCGCGGAACAATCGGTGAAGGTGGAACGCGGGGAAGTCGTTTACGTTTCCGGGAACGACCTCGTGGTCAAGATGGAAGACGGTGAGATCCGGCATTTCCCCAATGTTCCGGACAGCGCAAGGATTAGCGTCGACGGCAAGGATCTGTCGATACACGATCTCAAACCGGGGATGAAGCTGCAACGCACTACCGTCACGTCGACGACGCCAAGAATGGTCACTACCGTCAAGACCGTGACCGGAAAGGTGTTTCATGTCAATCCCCCAAATTCCGTCATCTTGACGATGGAAAACGGTAAGAACCAATCATTCAAGATTCCGAAGGGCCAGAAATTTACGATCGACGGTAAAGAAACTGATGCGTTCAACCTCAAGAAAGGTATGAAGGTGAGTGCTCAGCAGGTGACTGAGTCGCCGGAAACTGTGGTCTCGCACGAGGTGACTAGAACGGGCACTATGCCGCCACCTCCACCCGCGCCGACACCGGACCTCCCAATTCTCATTGTCTTCGTCCCCGTCCATGCTGCTCCGGCGGAAATTGCTTCCGCTGAACCAGAACCAACTACGCTTCCAAAAACCGGAAGCAATTTGCCTCTGCTGGGTGTGCTTGGAACCTTTTCCCTCGCTCTGGGTTTGGCTCTGAAAGCAACCCGAAAACTTCGTTTTAGTGTGTAGTTTGTATGGTCAGATCGGCAATGTGTTCTCGGTCACGGCCGACAAAAAGAAGTGAGACCTCCCTCGTGTGAGGAATCGATCGACCGGGGGAGGTCTGTTGTTCCTACGGTCAACGCGGAATGGAAATGCCGTGAATGGTGCCGCGCAGCGAGGTCGGTATTTCTGTTTTGTTGTAAGTGAAAGAGGTCTTCGACCGCGACGCCGGACTTGCGCCAGCTCGGGTTCGGCAACCTCGTCATGCAGTTTGCTTTGATGGTGGCGTGTGTCTATCTCCTCAGCGGTTGCAGGGGGAGTACCGGACACACCGACGAGGCAGAGCTGCAAACACCCACCGCAGCCGGCGGGCAGATATCGGGTTAGGGCGACAAAATGCCGTAGTCAATGACGCGACGGTGGATCGCGGACAGGCGATCTGACGCGATGATCCAGCGCGGCAAAATCCGCGCGTTGATCGTCGGCTTTCCTCTGGCCCTCGATCTATGCGTGTGGCCGTTACCTCTCCGGTCGCCCACGACGTGAAGCAAGTCGTTGTGACTGGCGCGAACGCTCCGAAACAAGTTGCACACTCGGATTTATTTGAGATTTCGGATCGTCGTGGGAGTCGAACAATGACTATTAAAATCAAAATCCCTCCATGCCACCGCGGGACACTCATTCTCATCCTTATGCCACTTTTAGCGTGTGTCTGTTCTCCGGCTCAGGCGGAACGAAAAGATGTAATCATTATGAACAACGGCGATCATTTCACCGGTAAAATAAAACGCCTGGAAAACGGATTGTTGTACGTTGAGACGAACTATGTCTCCGGCAACATCGGGCTGGATTGGAATCAAGTGAAATCGGTAGAGAGTACTGCTACTTATAGAATTATATTGAACAATGGTCATCGACTGAATGGGAAGATTGAAAAACTTTCTAATGAAAAAGCGAAAAACCAGGACTTTTTGATCCGCGAAGCAGCCGAGGAAGTACAGATTCCTGCGACGGACATAGCGAGTTTCGATATCGTAAAGCCCACGTTTTGGCGACGATTGCAGGGGTCGATCGATTTTGGGTACAGCTTCACCAGTGGAAATAGTCAGTCGACATTGAACGCCGACACGAATGCGGCGTACAAGACCCCGGGATGGGAGGTCTCGACGTCGTTCGATTCCACGTTTAGTGGTCAGTCCGGGGCTTCAAAGACAAATCGTGAAGACTTGCAGGCGACGGCCGCCAAATTTCTAAACAGAAATTCCTTCGTCGGTGCCATCTCCGATTTTCTTCACAGCAGCCAACAAGATTTAGACCTGCGCACGACCCTGGGCGGCGGCTATGGACGCTACCTAAAACGTACGACGAACAGCAACGTCGCTTGGATAGGCGGTATTGTGTACGTTAACGAGACCTTTAACACCGCTGCCGGTCGACCTTCGGGCCAGAGTATGGAAGCTGTGGCGGGATTACAATACAACTTTGTTCGCTTCGACTTCGGGCAGTTCTCTTCTCAGGTACGCGCATTCCCGGGACTGACGGACACTGGCCGCATACGCGTAACGACAAATAATTCCCTCACGATCAAACTGCGAAACAACTTCCATTTGGCCTTCACTCTCTGGGATAACTTCGATAGCCAACCGCCGCCAACAGCGAGAAAAAATGAGCTCGGGATGAGTTCGGGAATTGGTTGGTCCTTCTAGCGTGCAGGAGCTTGCGGGCTCTGTCCTTTTCTATTCGGGTTACGCAACAGGGATCAATCTAATAAGGCACCGCGATGCGAAAAAAACTATTCAAACTCGTCTTCGCCGCGACGCTCGCAGCTTCTTCCCTGCAGGTGCTTCGCGCGCAGGACCTGGCGCCTCGAGCCTATGTAATATCTCCAGTACATTCCAACGCAATTACGATCACCTGGGCCTTTTACGATGGAGGCCTAGACTTCAATGGTACTGTACCGATAGCCAACGCAAGAGGCACTTACTACGTACCGATCTTCACCTATTACCACTCGCTGAATTTCTTTGGACGCTCGGCGAATATTACGGCCTCGCTGCCCTATGCGGTGGGAACTTTTCAGGGCGCTGTCTCGGGGCAATCTGCGTCGGTATACCGGTCAGGCATGCTGGATTCCAGCTTTCGCTTTTCCGTGAATCTGATGGGCGGCCCGGCGATGCAACCGAAGGATATCGCGAAGTGGAAGCAAAAAAGGTTGTTGGGACTGAGTCTGAAGGTGGTTGCGCCCACTGGACAATATAGCGGCACGAAACTGGTTAATTGGGGCGGCAATCGGTGGGCTTTCAAACCGGATCTTGGGTATTCCGAACGCTGGGGTCACTGGGTGCTAGATGGCTATGCTGGGGTATGGTTCTACACTACAAACCCGGCATCTTACGCTGGCCCGGTCACTAAACCACAGGATCAAGCGCCGATCGGCGCTCTGGAAGGGCATTTGAGTTACGACGTGAAGCCGCGCTTGTGGTTGTCCTTGGACGGGAACTTCTGGTGGGGCGGAATTACCAGCTTGAGTGGCATCCAGAACCTGGCGACCAAACAAACCGGTTCGCGCCTCGGAGGCACGGTTTCATTCCCGATCAGTAAACACCAATCAATAAAAGCTGGCTACAGCGATGGCACCTATATTCGCTTCGGCGGAAACTACCAAAACGTTTCAGTGGCGTGGCAGTACTCCTGGCTGGGTAGACCGAATTAGCCCTGAGCGATTACGGAAGTTGGACTGAGTACGTGAGAAGGTTTCCGGATGCATCTCGCTAAAAGCAGCAGACGGACTCCTAACTGGCAGCGCAAACCGACAGTCGCGCATCTATTGTTGGCCGCTCGGGAGGCCAGAATCATCTGACTTCGTTGAAGGACAGGAGGTTGCAAGAGATATGAGCCAAATAGTGGGATATCCGGAGGTGGTTTTGGCGCTCTGTCTCGTGACGCTGTGGGTCTCGGCGCAGATCGGCGTTTCCTTTCGCAAGAGGCGACGGAGCCTGGAAGAAGGCGATCGCGAGGATTTCGGCGTTGTGGTGTCCGCTTCCCTTACACTGCTCGGCCTTATCATCGGATTCAGTTTTTCGATGGCCAGCAGCCGGTACGATCAGCGTAAAAATTACGAGGAAGCCGAAGCCAACGCGATCGGCACGGAGTACGTCCGGGCGGATTTTCTGCCTGCCGTCAACGCGGCAAGAGTGCGTACTCTTCTGAGGAACTATCTCGACCAGCGTGTTTTGTTCTATGAAGTTCGGGACGACCGCCAGCTTCAGCAGATTGAGGCCGCAACTGCGCAACTCGAGACTAATCTATGGTCTGATGTCCAGACTCCAGCTGCGGCGCAGCCGACACCGGTGGTTGCCCTAGCGGTCGCGGGTATGAACGATGTACTGAACTCGCGCGGATACACACAAGCTGCCTGGTTGAACCACATTCCAACTGCGGCCTGGAGTCTGATGCTTGCAATCGCCATCTGCTGCAACTTGTTGATCGGTTATGGAATGCGTCGCAGTGAAGCGAAAGCCATTCTGCTTCTTGTTCTACCGCTTATTGTGTCCATCTCGTTCTCTCTGATAGCGGACATTGATAGCCCCCGCGGTGGCATTGTTCGCGTGCATCCGCAAAATCTGGCAAGCCTCTCCCAGTCCTTGCATGCGCGCTAAGCGTCAGTTGTCCCTCCTTAATTGAGAACTGCGAAAGATTTGGCTGGATACAATCATTCAGATGCTAACGCGGATACGGATATCCTTTCGCAAGAACTTTTTCCAGCGCGGCGTCGTGTCCGTAGATATCGTCGTAAAAGTGAACAAGCCCGTCCTCAGTCACGATAACGGTGCCATAGACGATTAAGATCGGAATCGGATGCGCAAGATTCACTTGCTGATTTGGACTTCCATTCAAGGCCCCACGGACGCGATCCATATCCCACCCCCGATTGTCGCGCAGGACCCAAACAGCCAGCTCGGCGGGCTTCTCCAAACGAATGCAGCCATGGCTGAAATCCCGCCTGGATTTCGCGAAGAATTCCTGCGCGGGCGTATCGTGCATGTACACACTGTAGCTGTTTGGAAAGATAAACTTCACGAGTCCGAGTGAGTTCTTCGGACCCGGCGTTTGCCGAATGAAGAGCTTGCCTGCCCGGAGCTGCGCGAGTATGTCACTGGTCACTGTTCCCGACGTGACGATCTCCTGCCGGCTGTTCACAACCTCGAATCCTTTGGTCGCCAGGTAGTTGGGATCGGCAGCGATGCGCGGCAGGAATTCAGCTTTGGCGATGGAAAAGGGCACGCCCCAGTAGGGCCGGAATACGACGTATTGCACCGCGTCGCTAAATACCGGTGTGTTGTGATCATAGGCTTTGCCTACCACGACATTCATCGACAGCGCGACCTTGTAGTTTTCGTCGTATGCGCGGAGGCGAAACTCGGGAATATTCGCGACGATGGGCGCCGCGTGGAGACGAACGGGCAACCATCGCCAACGCTCCAGAGTCAATTGCATCTGCCGCACACGGCCGGTGAGAGGCACATTCAGATCGGCCAAGGTTTGCGCGCCGATTCGTCCATCCGGGGTTCGGCCATGCCTGCGCTGAAAACTCTTGACTGCGTCCACCAGCGGGGCTTGATAAACGGTTTCATCGGCGGGAAGATTCGCGTCGGCAGGAAGATCGCCCACCAGCCGGAGCAGTCGGATCAGTTGAGGGATGCCCGAATAAGAGTCGCCCGGCGCGATCGTTTTTTGTATGGCGGGAAATGATTTGCCTTCATATTCTTTTGCAAACTCCAAGTACGTATGCAGGGCTTGGATCGTACGCTGATATCCAGGGTAAGGAGGCTCCATTTTCGCCAAGATGCCGGTAAGATCGGTGGCATTGACAACATCTTCTTTCAGGAATTCAGGCAAATCGTGCTTCTTGGCCTCGACGTCCAGACCAAAGTCGAAATGCTTCGGATTCACCTTGCCGATGTGAATGTCCGAGATATATCTCATCACGCAAACGGTGAGTGCGACATCGAATCGCACCGCGTCTGCTTCAGATGGTTGCACCGTGGCGGGTTTGAGTTTCGCCAGCCGGTCGCTCCAACGCGGCCCGTCGTAATCTTCAGCGGATAATCCCTCTTGTTCTGCTTTCAACAAAAGCGCAATGACTTGCTGCGCCTGTGCGCTTGGCTCCATTCCCTTAACCCACGGCAGGGAATATCCGTAGGACTCGTAAAATTTCTGCACGTGCTTGTCGTAATCGCTAAAATTGGGCCAGCGTAGGTCCGAGAGATTGCCAGCCTGGATGATCGCGCGCAAGGCGGTTTGGCTCTCAGAGCTGAGCTGTTGAGACGGCGTGACGGATTTTGCCGAAGTTTCTGTTTGTCTGCGTGCGCGTCTTGCCGCTCCGATGCCGTGATCCCACATTAGAAAGACAGCGATGAGCGGCAGCGCTAACATGAGAGCCTTTGAAATCCACGATCGCTTCACGAGATTCCTCCCCGCTCTATGTCCATCAACAGTGTCCTTTGGGTCGTAGAGTACAGATGCGAAAAGTTATTAGTCGGAATTTCCATTTTGACTTCCCGAGATCGCCGCCAATCTGGCCTACCCAGCCAGGAATACTGCCACGCCACCGAAACGTTTTGGTAGTTTCCGCCGAAGCGAATATATGTGCCATTGCTATAGCTAACTTTGATTGATTAGCCCCGCGCTCCTAACCACACATTAAACGTACGCGAGTGGGCCACGAAGTAACCGTCCGGAACTTCTCCCTCATAGCCCGGGGACAGGAAGAGATACTTGCAGCCCTTGCCTTTGTCCGGTCCGGCCAAGCCCAAGTCTACGATGTAGCGCATCCGCAGATCGTCCGCCATCCCGAGCACGCCCGGAGGTATCTCGACGACGATGGGACCGTCCTTGAGATTGATGTAGCTCCAGAGGGTCGCCGTCTGGGTGTTCGGTGTCAGCAGCAGCGTCTACGCGATTCTCGTGGATCACGACCGTCTGATGGTTGCAGCCTACGCTCTTCAAGCCCTCGATATTGGCCAGAGTGGACGCTGCCGCCATCGTGTTCAGGAACACGTCCACGCCGCGCATGCAAGTCGAGATTGTCATAGACCTTCTCCACGGTGTCCTTGTCGGGCAGGCCGTCGAAGAACTTCAGCGTGCCGAGTCGCGTCGCGACGGAATCCGGCGTGGTGATGTCCGGCGGGATGTGCGTGGTGATCTTCGGCGCAGTTTTCGCCAGCGCGGTTCCTGTCCTCATTGTCGTTATCTCAATTTTCATTTTGTTTGTCCCTACTTGGGTGCGAACCGCAAAAGATGCTTTTAGCTGGATACACTCATCCAGATGCTATGGCGATTACACCAATAACCACATTACTTCTGTGGTTGCTCCTGTTCCAACTGCTTCAGTCTTTGCTGCATCATCATCTTCTGCTGCTCCTTGGTTAACTTGGGAAACAGGAACGCGATTTGCAGCCGCATGGACCAGCTAGAGCCATTCTGCGGGTGGGCAGCGTTCCCGTAAAACTGTGCCGAGATGTTGACCGGTTGGAATCCCAAACGGAGGATACGGCCGACTCCTCCGCCTACCGGCACCGTCCATACATTTCCGCTGGAAGCTTGCCAGTTTGCGGTAATGACCGGTGCAAGCGACAGATACCAACCCTTCTTCAGGTTGTAGTTTACGAAGTATTGCAAGGTCATCTGCTTCACATCGCTGCGGTCTGACGGGCCAGCCACAGACCAGACGTTATTGACCAGAGCTCCGAAAGTCCATTTCCCGGGTTGAACCAATGCAACAATCGAGGGGCCCATACTGAGTTTCCCTTGTCCTAAGACTTTACTGGTAGCTGTCGGTAGAACGAATACAGGTCCCGCACCCCAAATCAGTTTGCTCGCTTTGGTCGGGGAGAGGAAGAACGTCGGTGTGATATCTCCAAGGCCAAACACGCCTGCACTTTTCTGCACAGCTTGGGCAGCTAAATATGGTGGTGTGTTTTCTTCAATGCCGAATACTTCCAAATTTGCCGTTCCTGGGGCAGGCTGCCAGATGACCGGGACTATACCGCGGATGATCAGGTTCCAGTTTTCGCTGGCACGAATCGGAATGACCGGCTGGATATTCAGGACATTCTGCGTGCGGTCAAACGGGCCAATGCCGAAGTTGTTGTTATTCTGCACTGGGACACTGATGAGACTGGCCACAGGGTTCTGCGACGCCTTTCTCAACGCGTCGGCATTTGTGGCTGCTGCGGGCGTTTGCTCGGTGGCAATCTGAGTTCCCTCCGGGCCAACGGGCGTATCTTGCGCAAACAGCGGTACGGCGCACAGAAAAATAACAGCGACCATCGCCAAGCTGCCTCGATTGACGAAGGCGGACTTGGTAATGGCCCACATGCTTGTGCGACGCTTCATGACCACTTCGCTAAATTTCAATACGTTTCCTCCCTCAGGTGCGATCCGCCGGACACAATCTCAACTGATTTGACCACCTCACTCTTTCGTTCTGTGAGCCCTTGGGGAGTAGCCGCTACTACGCTACTGCTTGTCGGTGCGCGGCGTGCCGAAGCTTCTTGCTCGGTCAGTGCGGTTCGAGCCATGATGTGTCTCCTCGTTGGCCATTCGACCAAGCCTGTGTACGGATAACGCAATTCGATCACCGGATCCAGAATCGCTGTAAACTCACAACGAACTGAAAACGCAACCATTGCGGACGTCTCAAATCTTGAAGGGTACGAACTTACCCGACATTTCGGAGTTCCTCCGAAATGTCGTAACAAACCGAATTGTGTTTACGGTGCCGTCTTGGTGATACTGGCTCTGGGGGCCACTGGATTAAACTGTCAAAGTGACAGTGTGCACAGCGGCCGTCTGTCACCAGTCCGTTTTTTCCAATTACTGCTGTCCATGTCCCTGCGGAGGTCGTTTCTGATCAAAACCAAGTTCTCCGTCCGCTTGAGATTTACGACTTCTTGCACGGTACCCTCTGTGTCGCGTGGAATAACTTGCTAAGCACTTTTCAATTCAGCAAGATGAATCCATGACATTTTCATATTTCACTAGTCATCAGGTCTTTCGCTCCGCGCTTCTGTTCTTCTTTTTGTTGGCTGTTCTCGCTGCCAGTAGCGGCAAGTCCGTCAAGATGATCACTAGTTGGTTCAACCCAAATTACGAAGGACAGACGTTCCACAAAATTCTGGTCATCGGCGTCGCTCAAGACCTGGAAGTGCGCGCCGACTTCGAAGATGAAATGGCGGCCCAGATTGCGCGTCTGGGCATCGAGACCATTCCTGGCAATCACATCCTGTTGCGCCCGGACGCTAACGTGAAACTGGACCTCGACTACCTACGTGGGCAGATCCGCGACAATCACATTGACGCCGTAGTTGTCTCGCGTCTGCTGAAGGTCGATAAGAAAGTGACGATCGTTCCGAGCTCGACCTACATTGCCCCGTACCCCTACTACTACTCTTTCTATGGTTACCTGGGCGCCGTGTATCCCGTGGTTTACGATCCGGGATATACGCGGGAAAATACGACCGTTAGCGTCGAGACCAACGTTTACGCCACAAGCAAGCCAGACGGTGACCTGGTGTGGAACGGCGTCAGCAAGTCGTTCAATCCGAAGTCAGCGAAGAAAATCGCCGATGGCCTTGTCAAAGAAGTTCCGAAGCAGATGGAGAAAGACGGGTTGCTACCGAAAAAAGTCCTCTCGAACTAACTACGGGACCTCATTCTGTCACGCCAAACGGATCTGAAGCAGCGGAAGGTTGGGTATTGTACGAACTTTGCCGGTAAGCCAACTTGGCGGGAGTCGGATGAAGATGTGTTGTACACTTGCGAGGTCAACGCTAACCTAAATGTTAAAGTTCCAGGATATTTAGAGTGGTCTGGGGCTACGCAGAGTTCGGCCATTGTGCCTGGGCGGGATATCCTCCACGCCTCAGGACGCCTTTGGGGAACACATGAATTGGATCAGGGTAGAGAGTGGGAATGACCGCTTGAGATTGTTTCTCCCGCTAACGGGGTTCCTATTCGTTTTGCTTTGGGCGATGGCGACAAACGCAAAAATGGCGACAGATTTCAATCCTAATCTCGATTTCTCAAAGTACAAAACGTTTGCGTATACCGGTGGAGTAGAGTCTCTCGTCAGGATGCAGTTGAACCCCGAGCTACTGAACAATCGGATCCACCGCGCGGTGATGCGCGAACTGACGGCCAGAGGACTTCGCGAAGTGCAGCCAGAAGAAAATCCGGATCTGGTGGTGCGCTATTGGGTTGAGGCGGAGTTGAACGCGCAGGTGACCGGTACTGCCCATTGGGGCGTCTATGGTTCCTACTATTATGGTTATTGGACCGTGATGTACACGACGATGAGTACGCCGGTGACCCACAAAGGCCTGCTTGGCATTGAACTGATTGATGCGAAAGCGCGGGATCTTGCATGGCGCCTGTTTGTGAGTGAGAAGATCATTCACAACGACCCGGACAAGATCTGGAAGACGGCAGAAAAGAACATAATCAAGGCGTTCAAAAACTATCCTCCCACAGCAGGGGCCATAGAAGAAAAGAAAGCAGAGTGGGCCAAAATTGAAGCCGCCAAGAAGCCTGCACAACCCTAGTCGTCAAGCTCAATTCTGAAGTCCGGTTCTGGGAAGGGGCCGCGAACCGGTTGCGTTGTTATCGACCTCCGATTGATCCCGAGTCACGGGCAAACGGGAAGTAATCGACCATGAAAAGAAACGCGCCTCAATTTTCTCATTTGCGGCCTGTCGGTTTGAAAGGCGCAGATCACGGGAAGTGACCCTGTAGGAATTTCCAGTAGATCAGAGCGCACGCGAGCGATAGAAGCGCCTTGTGCATGTCTGCTCTTTTCTCATACCGCAGGCGAAGGCGACGGAACTAGTTCAACCACGCGAAGGTACGTTCTATGACCCAGCGCCATCGTCCTAACCGCTGCCGTTTTCGTATTGCGCATTGCGAGTAGCGGAGAGATGTGACGTGCATGCAGAGCACGGCGAATTTTCTCTGCGTCGTAGGCCAGATCTCCCAGTATGCAATCGGGACGAGAGCGCGGCCGACCACGCAGGCCTTGCAACGGCGGAACGGCATCGAGCAGCGGCAACGCCTGGGTTGAGTCGTGGCAATTCGCGCCGGTCAGTTCGATTGCCAATGGAATGCCCCGCCCGTCACAGATCAAGTGGCGCTTGCTGCCCCGTTTAGCTCGATCGGTCGGATTCGCCCCCGTTTGCGGCCCCCAAAAACGGCTCGCACCGAACAACCATCAACAACCGCATGGGACCAGTCGATCTGGCCATTACGAGAAAGCCAATTCAGCAACACGAAGTGAGTCAGGTCCCAAATTCCGACATGCTGCGAATCGCGCAAACGCCGCCAACAAGTCATTCCAGAACCGCAACCCAATTGTTTCGGCAGCATCCGCCAGGGAATGCGCCGCTTCGGAGTACGAACAGAATACCTGTGAGGCAAGCTCGGTCGGATACACGTGGTCGACCACCCTGTGGCTTTGGCATTGAAGCTGGGAGAAGCGGTCGGATTAAACTCCATAGGGCATCGGGAACAAGCGCAGCGGCCATAACAATTCCTCCGAGAAGAGAGGGCCAGACGCTAGGATTGTACAAGGGCAGGTGTTGTTACAGGCACTTAGGCTCTCATGTGGATAGGCTCGAACGTCCCCCGACATTTCGGAGTCACTCCGAAATGTCGGGCGGGTACTTGTCGGATCAAAGATAACGAAACCCACACAATGCCTTTTTTCAGCGGTTTAGAAGCCAGAGTTCTCGCACTTCTTGGCGTATAGCTTGCAATACGCATGCTTGTGCCCGCGCCGAATGGCTTCCCCTCGAACTAGTGCGCCATTCGCTTCAACGCCTGCTGCTGTGAAGGAGTAATCTGTGCGACTTAATTTGACAACACTTCTACTTCTCGTTGTGATTTGCATGCCGGCCGCCGCCGCAGCGCAACCGCAGGAGGAACCTCCCGCCTCCAACGTGATCAAGAAATCTGTAACCGCCATTGGGTACCCGGTAGGTAAGAGCACCAAGGTGGATCTCCAAGGTTCGGATTTAATGCCTCAAGGAAGTGGCGAGGCAAAAGTTCAAGCTGGCTCCGGGGTAACAAACGTTGAGGCCACGATCCAAAACATGGCGCAACCCTCGACGTTAGGGACTGAGTTTCTAACCTACGTGCTTTGGGCAGTTTCTCCGGAAGGTGGTACTAACAATCTCGGCGAGATTCTTATCGACAAGGAGGGCAAAGGAAAACTCAGTGCCACCACTCCCTTCCAGACCTTTTCTCTTTTCGTGACGGCAGAACCCTACTTCGCAGTCCGCCAACCCAGCGAAGTGATGGTGCTCCGAAACGAGTTGAAGAAAGGCACCAAAGGAAAGATTTTCACTGTGAATAATTATCCGCTCATGAAACGGAGTCAGTATCAGAAGATGGGAAATCCGTTGTCGCTGACGCTAGACCTCAAAAACGTTCCACTCGAGATGTATGAAGCGCGTAATGCGGTGGAAATTGCAAAGAGTCGTGGCTCCGAGAAGTATGCCCCGGAAATCCTCGTCAAAGCGGACAACAGCCTGAAAATCGCGGAAAACTCTCTTTCGCGCAAGGAAAACAGGAAGGTGATCATTTCCAATGCTCGCCAAACCGTCCAATTCTCCGAAGACGCGCGCTTGCTCACGGAACAGCGCAAAGAAGCAGAGCGCATAGCGAACGAGAAGGCGGATGCGGCTGCCACTGCCAAGGCCGAGGCGGAAGCTAAAGCCGCTGCGGAAGCCGCAGAAGCCAAACGGCAAAGTGATCTGGATGCCCAACGTCAAGCCGAACTGGCGGCCGCAAAGCAAGGTCAGATGAAAGCCGAAGCCGATGCCGCCGCTACCAGAGCAAAAGCGGAGCAAGACACTCTGAAAGCTAAAGAGGCTGCGGCACAAGCCGAGGCTGAACGCAGCCGTCGAGCCGCTGAAGAACTGCGCGCCCAACTTCTTGAACAATTCAATCGCGTCTTAGAGACTCGCGACACTCCACGCGGATTGGTCGTCAATATGGGAGATGTGCTGTTCGCTACCGGCAAATACAACCTGCGTCCAGAAGCCCAGATCGTCCTTGCCAAGCTATCCGGAATCGTTCTCTCTCACCCCGGCCTGAATCTTGCCGTGGAAGGATACACGGACAGTGTTGGCACCGATGACTTCAATCTGAAGCTCTCGCAACAGCGAGCTGATACCGTGAGCCAATATTTGGTCAGCCAGGGATTGGCTGACAGTACAGTGACTGCAAAAGGATTCGGCAAAGCGAATCCGGTGGACGATAATGACACTCCCGCTGGGCGGCAGAGAAACCGTCGCGTGGAGATCGTGGTGTCCGGCGAAATCATCGGCCAAAAGATTGGAAGCTAAACCAGAATGCGGTTACATGAGGGCGACGGCCCAATAAAGTGGTAGGCATCGTATGTAAGCAGCAGGACTTCAATCGGACTATTAACAGAATCCTTCGTCGAGAAATTGGTTGGTAGAGGCCAAGCAACCAGAAAATGCGCGCAAGCGCGGAGTTTCAGATCGAGAGAATTATGGGCACATCCTACAGATGGATAGTATGTTGCATTATGCTGCTCGGATCGTGGGCAGGTACCTTGGCGTACGCCAAGACAACTGAGGTCCTTGAACAAATCCCAAAACTCCATGGCGATAGCATGACGGCACCGCCTAACGGCGCTCATAAAGTGGGGCTATTTCAATCCAGGACAAAGAACCCTAAAAACTATCGGTCAACGGATTTTGATTCGGATTTTTCAGAGGACAACCTCTTCGACATCTTCTGTTCCGCCAGCGAGACCCAGTTATTTGGACCTGATCAAGACATCTTAATGGCTATCCTTCAACAACTTCGAAGCAAAAGTACAAAACCCGTCATGAAGGCGCGGAGATACCGGCTGCGTCCCTGTTGAAGAACAACTGACCACCTTGAAGCCTTATGCCCTTCTGGTTTGATCGAACTAATTCCCGGCAGGTCGTATCGCCGTTTCTCCGGCATTTCGGGCGTCCTCCGAAATATCGGAGGCGACAAAACTTTGCTCGGTCAGCAGGCGCTCCGATTGCGGCGAATTTTCAAAGAATTCGGGGAATATTCACGGCCTTTTATTTGGTGATCGATTTGCATCGCATAGTGATATGAGACGGCAGCGACCAGTCCGCATACTACACGACCGCAAAGGATCATTTGCGACCTACGGTCTGTGCTTTCACAGCCCTGATTCTAATATGTACGTATATAGGCGTTTGGATTTTTAAGGACCGTATCGTTAGTCAGGGAATCTTGGAATCAATAGCTGTCGTATGACCCGGGACAAAAATAGCTCATGCAAGGAAGTTACTTTCGGACGGAGGATTAAATGGCAATAGTGCGACATTTTGTATCTTCTGCAATTCTGACGTTCGTGATGCTCTCGAGCGGAGCGGCGCAGGAACCCCAGGCGCCTGTACCGGCGCAGTACTCTGCCAATGCGATCGGTCAGTCGGGGACAGTCGCAGGCAAGTCCTTCGGCCTCAATGTATATATCGACGCGGTATCTCCCGAAGGCCAAGTCGATGAGTTAATTGAAATACTCAGGCAAAAGGGCCAAGACGGACTAGTTAGCGCTTTAGAGAAATCAAAAGATGTCGGTCGTATCGCCCCCACTGGCAGCGTCGGTACGACAATGCGTGTGGTCCTAATAAACCCCAGGCCCGATGGCGGACAACACATTGTGTTGGCGACCAACCGGCCAATCGCATTTGGAGAGCTGTACAATGGCACGCGTTCGCGTGATTACCCGATCGGTATATTGGTGCTCAACGTTGACGGGAACGGGAAAGGAACTGGTACGTTTGCGCCGCTGTGCAAGGTCAAATTCAACAAGAAGAAAGAGCTGGTGGTCGAGCACTATGGTCAAAAGCCATTCCGCGTCGTCAACGTTACTCGCCAAAAGTAAATCATTCCAGACAGCCCTGCGCTCCCATCGCTACTGATTGCTCATGGAAACGGAAGAAACATGGAGAGCTTGATAACCAAGGTGCAAAAACTTGTTGTTCTTGCACTCGCGGTTCTGCTGATCGTTGTTGTGGTGCTGTCAACTGTCCACCTAGGTTTCTTAGTTGCGGAAGAGATCTGGAAGCCTCCGAAATTTCTCATCCCGGTTCAAGGTCTCCTCGACATCTTCGGATTCTTTTTGCTGGTCCTAATCGGCGTCGAGTTATTGGAAACGCTGAAGGCCTATGCCAAAAAAGATGTCATTCATGTTCGCGTAGTTCTCGAAGTAGCCCTAATTGCGATGGCGAGAAAAGTCATTGTCGAGGAACCCAACAACGTGGCCGGTGTCACACTGTTCGGTATTGCAGCTCTCATTGTGGCCCTTGCCATAGCCTTCTACTTTGAAAGACAAACGCAAAAGGAGCAACCGTCTTTGAGACGAAACGATCAGACGTGAACACGCTACAAGTCGTTCACGTTCGAGGAAAAACTCTCGTCAAGGCGATTCAAACCGCCTTTCAGAAACGCGGGATCGACCATCCGATAGAGGGCCTGCCCGTCGTTTTCACATCCGAGTTTTATGACGACGTAAACAAGAAACTGTCATGAACTGCGTTGTACGAAGAACAAGTCCCACGCCGAGAAGACTGAATGCAAGGCGGTGATCAAGTGCCGAACAAAGTGCGAATGTCCGATTTCCGAACTGTCCCTCAGAGATACCAGATGTCGGCTTGCCATCCGCGCCGCAAAATTTGGGCCCGAAGCCGACTTCCTATCAAGGGCAGTGGGTGAGGATCCCACTCCTTTGGAATCTCAACGTCAGCGAAAAAAACGAGAGAATTTTGAGGGAGCTTTGAGGGAGCAATAAGAATTCCCTTGCATGCCTCGTCGTTTCTTTTCAACAACTTAGCGTTCCTCGTCGTTCCTCGTAAGTCCTTGAAATTACTAGGCTCGTTGTTTTCGATCCCCACCGCCCCTACCAACCATCACCATTTGCTTCGAATAATTTAGTAGTTTTACGAGGCGGCAAAAGGCGGCAATAAAAAAAGAGCCTCAAGGGTGGCACCGAGGGCTCTTGCCTTGGAAACGTTTCGTGTTTGCGGTTTGTGGATTTCCCTGTCCCAATGCCGCACCAAATTACCCCACTGATTGGTAGGAACTTTGCCAAAACGCGAAGGGGCAAACAAACGGATGATTCCGGTTCGAGCAAGACTTCTCAGCGGCACGAGTGACAACCGGTTTATCGGTTTTCGGAACTCGCAGTTTTAAGACAACCCGGGGTGTGCCATGTAATCGCATCTACCTGCTATGCATGGGCTTTGCCTGAAGTTGGCCTCTGCCGTGACAGGGTTGAGTTGTGGGTTGGGATTCTCTTCGAGTGGGCGCGATCCCCACAAAACCGACTCGATCGAACCATTTCGTACATTTCGGCGGTGCCTCCGCTACTCACGGTCGCAGCACCATCTTGCCGCGGGTGTGGCGCAATTCGAGTTGTCGGAACGCGTCGCGCACGTCGTCGAGGGCGAAGACTCCGGCGATCGGCACTTCCAGCTCACCCCATGCGATGAGGTCGGCCAACTCGGCAAGCACCGCTGCGGTTGCGGCATCAGCCCCGCCTTTTGACTGGACTCCGAACCGCTTCACGGCATCGA
>Ga0210409_10000963_pt1 | contig 40867 bp, 36 predicted proteins | sample IncBWH17MmetaG_FD_161649 | JGI IMG/M metagenome (GOLD analysis project Ga0210409, IMG submission 161649) | Forest soil microbial communities from Barre Woods Harvard Forest LTER site, Petersham, Massachusetts, United States - Inc-BW-H-17-M | ecosystem: Environmental > Terrestrial > Soil >... | reverse complement strand
TCACCCAGGGCGTTGCGGTGGCCACTGGTTTGCAGAGCAGTTTTGATTGGCGCGGGGTGGCGGTGTCGGCGATTGCCACCGGGGCTGGATATAGCGCTAGCAACGGGGTGCAGAGTTGGAACATGGGGGATGCGTTTAACCGAGCGGCTGGCGGTGTGACGGCGGGTGTGATGAGCACCCTGTTGCGTGATGGGAGTGTGGGCCATAATCTTGGGGCGATTGCTGCGGATGTGATTGGCAGCACGATTGGCAATTCGATTGCTGAGCAGGTCGCGGGATTGAATACCCAGAAAACCTTCGCGCAGGATGGGCAGCAGACTGCAAAGTTGACTGAAGCTGGATTGTCGGCGCAGGAGGATGGACGCGATGCGACGATGGCACAGATGCTAGGGGTAGGGCCATCCAGTTCAAACGCGCCAACTGTATCCGGAACGTTGTTTCCACAGCCGGGGGAGTTCGATCCAACGTCAATTTCGGCGTCTGTTGCACCGCCTGTGACAGCAGCCCAACACGAGTATTTGCGGACAAGTTTTGCGGGGCCTGGCGCGGCTAGCTCACGCACGGGGGCGTTGACCAATCTTTACGACTTGTCAGATAAAGCAAACTTTAGCGATTATCTGAATGCCGTCAATCAATCGCAAGTCAACGGACAGGTTTTGGATCCACAGGATATTAGTACTTCAAAGGCACTGCTGTTTAATTACTATGGTTATTCAATGGGAGAGGAAAAATACTCATCCGCAGAAAGCGGAAGTGTCAAAGAACAACTGGCTGGAAGCTTGAGCGATCAAAGTTCACCAGCCTTCACGCGAGCACTGGGGGCATTTAGCCAAACTTCTACCGATCAACAGCAACAGCGATATGATTTCTATAGCAACATTCAAACCGTCTACAATGTGAATGGCCAGGCAACAAATGGACGGTACGTAGATATGTCGCAAAGTGACAGAACAATTCGGATAAATTGGGACCCAACTTTTGCCAATACAGCAAATGCTGTCGGGGTAACTGCGGATGAGGCACTTCGTAAGACTGATTTTGAAGTTTATCATGCGGCCACAAGCGCTGCATTCAACACTGACGGTGTTAATTCAATCAACATAAATGGAGCGTGGCGGCCGTCCCCCTCCGATTATGCTGCAATCACAGGTAGGACTTCGCCACTTCCAAACGCGCATTCTCCACATATTTCTAGTCGAGCTATTGACATCAACATGATTAATGACATTCGAATTAATAACGGAGGATGGGATAACAACCACAACGTGATAATTGACGAGCCGAATATTGTTGAAGATTTTACGGATAATTTGGCTGCTCAATCTGGCGTGCGTCAAATTTTCCAACCTTGGTCGACGGCAATAAAAATTACAAATGGAGATAATCATGGGCTTAACCCGAATTTAGGAATATCTGCCAATGATAGACTTCATGGTAACCACTTGCATTTTGGTTTTTGATCTTTCCACTTGCGTCTATGAGATTTGCTTATGAAAAAAATATCTTTTTTTCTTGAATTATACCGAACCATGATTTTTGTATTACTCGTAACGTTATGCGGTTTTACAGAGATTACTGCGCGCGCGCAAAGTGCATCGATGCAAGATTTTCATCATGAAATTTTACTCCCTGATATTTTCGTAAAAACGACAGAGGCTATAAGCTATGCTATGCCTTCCACTCAATCAGAAAAAAAATGGAAATATAATTATTTACAGCAATTAAATATCGATAATTCGCTGCTTTTTCAGGCTCCCGAAGGTTGGTTTCCTGTGAAAGGAAATAATGGAAAAAAGGCGACAAGTAAGCAATTGCCATCCTCTTGGATTCAAAAGAGTGATGTAATTTCGTTTAAAGAAATGGAGTCAATTACGGCTTGTTGGCCGATTGAATCAATAAACTCTGTGGTTGGTGATTCTTTTATTAATATAAAATTCAGTATTGCAGGTGATGCAATAGCAACGATTAATGGCGACGGAGCACCCTCTCAGACACATCAAGCACATGTATATATTAAAAATGCTGTCGTCGATATTAGAGACAATGAAACTCATCTGTCGTTGATGCTCGCATCATATAAACCCGAACTCAAGAGGTTGTACCCATACGGAGTTGACTCCCTTGATCAGCAGGTTTTTCCGGAAAAATCGATGAAGGGTTGCAACCACCAATAGTTGACATGAGATGGCAACGTGTCACGGCGAATGCGTTTGGCAATGCGATTGCCGAGCAGGTGGCGGCAGAAAGTACCAGCAAAACCTTCGCACAGGATGTGGCGGAGCGCAAGACGGTGACTGATCCATATGGGATGTTAGGGCGGAATCAAGCGGCAGCGCCCGCAGAGGCATAAGTTGTGTCGGGCGCGGATTTCGTGATGACTCGGGCGTCTGACGGAAGCGGTAGTAACGCCAATTGAGATGCTGATCTGGCTCCAGGTTATTTCCGGACTAGCTCCGGCAGAGTAGTGCACGATGCAGGTTACTTCCCGCAATCTGCAAGCGAAGAAACCGACGGCATCTATGAAGCCAAATATGGGCAGGCGTTTCGAGGCTTGCCGCGTACCATCAACTATCTTGCGCGTGAGCAGCGCGACGAAACCTGCCCGCCACCGTTGAATGTCGCCGATACCGAAAGCCTGACGCGTATGGCAATGGCTGCCGCGAGCATGTTGTCGGGACGGGCGGAGGGGTATATCGATGTGCTCAACGACATGCATTCGAGCACAGTGGAATGCAAGTTAGATACTTGATACAGCATCGCAAACTTGCCACCACTATTGCAATGAGAACTCTGCAACACTGGCGGCTCATTGAGCTTCTATATGGACGCCTCTCTCAATGAGCCACGGTTCCATCTCCGGCGGCCGCCGTAACAAGCTGAGCGGCTACGATGTTGCCGGTCAGCGGCGCAGCGCCAACTATGCCGACGGCCATAGCGAGAACTACAACTACACCAACGACGGTTATCTGGAAGACGTGCAGGTCAATGGTTCTATTATGCGAACAGGGATGAGTTCCCGCCGACTGGCGTTCATGGCGAGGAATCTAAACCTCGGCTAAGTCATTTCCTATGGGAGCCAATTTTGGGAATAGGGCGTCTCATCAGAGGCGTGGAAAGAGGCGCTAAAAGCGTCGATTAATCTGGATTCTCATGTTTCCAGGGAGTCGTTTGGCTCCTTAGCTCAGGGTTCCCTCTGTTTTTTTGCCTTCCAACAGACGACTTCTATGCAGCTTGTTTTTCCTCAAAACTAATATTCCCGCACAATAGGGTTGTGTTCAGAGTGGGCGATATAAAAAAACAGCAGTGTACATATTAGACAGTGTTAAATATACAGTGCTGCGTTTTTATACAGTTTACGCTGTAAGTATTTGATTCGATTGGTCGGGACAGAGCGATTCGAACACACTCCGCCCCCTTTCACCCCTTGTGACCTGCCCGACGTTTCAGGAGCAGGTTAATTTGGAATAGTTACGGTTTGCCGGAGGCTGATTTTTGCTTCGGGGAAGTTGGCTCAGCAAACGTGCGCGCGAGTCAAAATGTAGTCCGAGTGCACGAGATTATCGAAGTAGTAAGGTGCAACGAGCGCATCGAATTCACTTCGAATCGCGTTTAGTTTCTGTGGGTCATCTATGAGACTCTCCACTAGTTTTTGCACCGGGCCTACGGAATGTTCCATGAACAGGCGATAGTGCGCGATGCTCAGTGCTGGAAAGAGCATCGTGCCGCGCTCAAAGAATGGTGCGTCGAATTTCGCGGACAAACGCTCAGCGATGACGGCCGGGCTGCCCCACTGTGGTGGCGCAGCCGCTCCAGGCGGAAGTGGCGGTGAATTTCGTCCGATAAAAGCAAACATGCGCCCAATAAAATGTTCGGGTGGCCAGGTGGCAAAGCTAATGCGTCCATTTGGTTTCAGTACACGACGCATCTCCGCGATCGTAACGTCCGGTCGCGGCGCGAACATATGTCCGAACTGGCTCAATACGACATCGAAGGATGCATCCGGATAGGGCAGCTGCTCGGCGTCGCCCTCAGTCCACACAATATCGTCAAGTTGCGCAATGCTGGAGTTCTCTCGCGCTTGTTCAAGTAACTCCGGTGTGAGGTCGAGGCCCGTTACCAGCGCCCCGGCTCGCGCCGCGGTGATGGCCACGACACCGGTTCCAGTGCCGACGTCGAGGACAACGTCCCCCGCATTTATTCCCGCGAATTTCACCAGATGAGCCGCTACCGGCGTGGTGAACACGGCCGTTGGAGAAAATGATGCCCACATCTCACGCTGTCGTTTCTTCAAATCTGCAAACGGGTCATGGGCCATGATGTTCTCCTAAATAAATAACAGATCAGGAAGCAGTAAGATTAGCTCGATAGATCACACCTTGCAACCCGGAACGCGCCGGGTTGACGATATGCAACTGACTCTATACTTCCAAGAACATCGCGTTGGTACGGCATGGCGCGAAAGGGGGAATGGCTGCGCCTGGCAGATTCTCACCGATTGAACCCGAGTGCGGAAGGTCCGCAATCAGGCCGAATGTCTAAACCAATGTCGACATTCAGCAGAATCTACTGCATCGAATCCGCGCTTGGCGGATCTGTTGCGGAGCCTCCCGGCAACGCCCCGTGCCTGGGCGACGGCAGCGTCCAATAGATCGCGGCTCCTTGATCGACCTGTCCTTCTGCCCACACGCGTCCACCGTGACGTTCCACGATTCTTCTGACGGTGGCGAGACCTATGCCAGTCCCGGGAAATTCACGTTCCGAGTGAAGACGCTGGAACGGCGCGAAGAGATTCCCTGCGTATGCCTGGTTGAAGCCGGCGCCATTGTCTTTCACGTAGAAGGTGGTCTGGCCATCCTTGATGACCGACCCGAGCTCGACTTGGGGGGCGGGCGTCTTGGTTGTGAACTTCCACGCGTTCCCCAGCAGATTCTCCAGGATGATCTCAGCCAGGCGCGAGTCCGCGTCCACGACAAGACCGCCATTGACGATGAACGCCACCTTTCGGTCTGGCTCGCTGTTGGCGAGTAGGTCACAGATGCGCTTGCCAAGTCGAGCCAGATCGACCGGCTCACGGCGGAGATTCACTCGTTCCACTCGCGCGAGTTCAAGCAGGTCATCGATCAGCTCACCCATCCGCTTGGCGGCGGTGCGCACGCGTTGCAGGTAGTGCTGGCCTTGCGCATCGAGTTGCCCCGCGTGATCTTCCAGAAGAGCCTGGCTAAAGCCGTCGATGGTGCGCAGGGGCGCCCGCAGGTCATGCGAGATGGAGTAGCTGAAAGCTTCCAACTCTTGGTTTTTTTGCTCGACATTTTTCAACAGGGCCGCGCGCGTCTCAGCCAGTTCGTTCGCGATGTCTGCCGCCGCGCGACGCATCCGCGCCATTTCCATGTGTGTCGCGACCCGGCTGATCAGCTCGCGTCCGGAAAACGGCTTCACGAGGTAGTCGTCGGCGCCGATTTCCAGTCCGCTGATGATTGCCTCTTCGCCGGCGCGTGCCGAAAGAAGAACCACCGGAACCGTGCTGGTTCTTGGATCGGCACGAAGCGCTCGCAACAGGGCGGCCCCATCCATGCGTGGCATCATCACGTCGCTGAGAACCAGGTCGGGCGGTCGTTCGAGCGCCGAGTCGAGAGCAGCTTGTCCATCCACGACGGCCTCAACCAGCCACCTCGACGACAGCAGCCGGACCAGGTATTCGCGCATATCGGCGTTGTCGTCGGCGACCAGGACGCGGGCGCCGGAGGTGACGGTCAAAGCGGCGGTCGAGGCGGCAAGCGGGGCAGCGCCGGCGGTGCCGGCGTTTCCACCCCTGAGCCAATGCGCGGCTTCCAGCAGGTGCGGCGTTGTTCCGACTGTCTCCGCGTCGAGTCGGGACTCCGACAAGATCCGATCCTTGGGGAGATGATCGGTACCCGCGGGAATCGTCACGATGAAGGTGCTGCCCTTGCCGAACACACTTTCCGCGCGTATCTCGCCGCCATGTTGCTTGACAAGCTCATGGACCAGGGCGAGTCCGATCCCGGTTCCCTCGAAGCTTCGGCCGCGCGCTCCCTCGATGCGATGGAAACGCTCGAAGATCTTGGGCAGTTCTTCGGCCGGGATGCCGGTGCCGGTATCGATCACGGATAGCGTGATTTTGCCGTCGGCCGCTTGCAGCCGAATCGTAATTTCGCCCTCGAACGTGAATTTGAAGGCATTCGAGATAAGGTTCAGGACAATCTTTTCCCATTGGGTCCGATCGACGTAGGCAGGCTCCGGTTGCGGAGGGCAGTCCACAATCAGCTTCAGTCCCGCCGATTCCACCAGGGACTGAAAGGACCCTGCGAGGCCGCCGGTGAAGACGGGGAGGTCGATGGGTTCGAACGACGACGTCAGGCGATTGGCTTCGATGCGCGAGAAATCGAGCAGGCTGTTGACCAGCCTCAAGAGGCGTAGCGCACTTCGATGTACGGTCTCGAGACTATCACCTCGAAGAACCCGGCCTGGATTGCTCAGGGCATCTTCGAGGGGGCCGAGGATCAAGGTAAGCGGGGTGCGGAACTCATGGCTCACATTGCTGAAGAAGGTGGTCTTCACGCGATCCAGTTCGGTCAGCTTCTCGGCCCGCTCTCGCTCTTCCTCAAAGGCGCGGGCGTTGGACACGGCGGTAGCGACGTGCCCGGCGACGAGATCGAAGAAGCCACGGTAATCATCGTCGAAGGCCCGTCGCGGGCTGATCCCGAGTACCAGCACACCGGCCAGCCGCTGCGTCCCGGGGTGCGCGATAGGCTGGAGCATCGCCTGGTGTGCCGGTTCATCCCAGGGCTCCCTGGGTAAACAGTCGAAACGATCGGCCAGATTCTCTACCGTCTCCGCGCGCCCATGTCCAGCCACGCGCGCCAGAGGCCAACCGATGGCATCCGCATCCGTCATGTCCACCGTCAGCGGGCTGGCAGCGGTCCCTGGCTCCAAGCCAGCATAGCCGGCCAGATGGAGCTGTTTGCCGAAGCTATCCTCGAGGTACACCAGGGCGAAGGGAATGTCGTGCCGGTTGCGCACGAGAATCTCGGCGCAGAGCCGAGCGGCCTCGTTAGTGGTTCGCGCCTCTATCGCCATCTCCCGCAGCGTCTTCAAGCGGCGTCTGTCGAGAACGCGCGCAGTGCTCTCCGTGCATGCGTTGAAAATACCGCTCGGCCGCCCCGTTTCGTCACGAATCGGGCTGTATGAGAACGTATAGTAGGTCTCCTCCAGATAGGAGTAGCGAAGCATCAGCAACATCAGATCCTCCGACCAGGTGGCCTCGCCGGTGTCGATGACCTGGTCCATCATGGGGCCGATGATGTCCCAGATCTCGGCCCAGCACTCCTGCCCGGGGCGGCCAAGGTACTGCGGGTGCTTTCTTCCGCCTAGCAGTGGCCGGTAGCCGTCGTTGTAGAACATCCATCGCTCCGGGCCCCACCACAAGACAATCGGATGGCGTGAGCCAAGACAGATGCTGACGGCGGTCCGAAGGCTCTGGGGCCACGCTTCGATCGGGCCCAGCGGAGTCTTGGACCAGTCGGTGGCGCGTATCAGACTGGCCATCTCCCCCTTGCCTGCGAAGATCTGCTCGGCAAGCGAGCCGCCGGCCGCAGGCAGCACCTCCCCAGCGTTTGTTTGATCGTTCATGTCATGCCCCCGCGCACTCTGCTCAAACTGGACAGCAGAATTTCAACTTCTGTTCCGGTCATGGGTTTTCCAAGCAAATAACCTTGCAGTTCATCGCACCCCATGAACTGAAGCTGGGTGCGTTGTTCGATAGTTTCCACGCCATTAGCAATGACTTTGAGTTTAAGTGCGTGCGCCAGCAATATGATCGTCGATACGATTGTGATCTGCCCGGTATGGGTCGTCAGATCCGTGATAAAGGCGCTGTCGATCTTGATCGCATTCAAAGGGATCTTGGCCAGGTAGCTGAGCGACGAATGGCCGCTTCCGAAATTGTCGATCGCAAGGCCGATGCCTTTATCTTTCAGTATCCGCAAGGATGGAGTAATGCTATCGATGCTCCTGGTGAGAGCGGACTCGTCGATTTCCAGATCGATTGCAGCTGGTTCTTCACCATCGCACCCCAACACCGCGTCACAGACTGTTTTCAGAAAATCGGGTTGCTGCAATTGGTCTGCCGAAATATTGACCGCAATCGAGGGTGGATTGAGGTCTTGTTTGCGCCAGTAGCGATGGTCGGATGCCGCCTTTTGCAGCACCCACTTGCCCACCTCCACGATCAGTCCCGTCTGTTCCAGGATCGAAATGAATTCACGCGCCGGTAGCAGCCCGTGTTTCGGGCTGTTCCAGCGAATCAGCGCATCGAAGCCGACCAGACGGCCGTCGTCGGCGGCAATCTTGGGTTGGTAGTGCAAAATAAATTGTTTATCCGCGACGGCTTGACGCAGTTGGCTTGCCAGGAGAAGCTGTTGGGCTACACGGGCAGTCAGACCCTCTGCATAGAAGAGATATTCCGTGCCGGATAGTTTTGCTCTCTCCAATGCGGCTTCGGCGTTGCCAAGCAGTTCATCGACATGCGCGCCGTCAGTCGGATATAGTGCAACTCCGCAGCTAGCCGTGATGCTTATTTCCTGTTCCCCGACCGAGAATGGTAGTGTCAGGGAGTTGAATACATATTCCTTCAATGCGCGCGCGACGTCTGCATCGCCGCGCAGCTCCGATAACGCTATGGCAAACGTGTTGCCGCCAATACGCGCGCAGTTGATTCGCCCGTCTGCGCTAAGCCGTTTTGCCAGGAGTTTGAGCACCTGATCGCCCTCGGCTTTGCCAAACGTGTCGTTGAGCACGCCAAAATGCCGTATGTCCAGTACGACCAGCGCAAGCTTGCCATGTGTTTGCGCATTGGCTTGGATCGATTGCGCGGTACGCTCAAAAAACAGCTTGCGGTTGGGCAGCCCCGTCAGCAGGTCGTACAGGGCGAGGTGGCTTGACGCTGCTTCTTTTTCCAGGTAATCGAGCGCGAAAGAAAGGTCGTCGGCCAATTCCTTGAGCAAGGCCTCTTCCTCGCAGTCGAATGCATTCGACTGCGAGGAATATAGCGCGAGGACACCAGTCACGCGTCCATTTATCACCATCGGTAGTACGGCAATCGAACGGACGCCGCGCTGGAGCAACATCTCTGCGCGTTGCGGATGGAGCATATCCGAGTCGAGAATGTTGCCGACGACGGGCTTGGACAGGTCGATCGTTTTGTTCACGATCGGTCCTATTTCAGCCTGGTTATCGCGCACGGTGAGCCGAAATCCGCTCAGGATTTCGGCGTCTTCTCCCGCCCAGTTGGCAGGCGTCAATGTATGCGATTCCGTGTCGACAAAGCCGCTCCAGGCAAGCTTGAGTCCGCCTTTGTCGACCGCGATCCGGCAGGCTTCGCGCAGCAGCGCGTCGCGCTCGCGGATACGTGTGATCGCCGAATTGATGCCGCTCTGCATGGCGTGAAAATGGTTCAAACGCTCGTTCTTGTCTTGCTGCCAGGCGCGATCGGTAATGTCACGGTCGGCGCCGCGATAACCGACTAGTTCACCGTCGCTGCCGAGCAATGGCACTGCATTGCTTTCGAGCCAGCAGATGCTGCCATTTTTATGTTTCCAGCGGAACGTCAGATTGCGCCACCCGTGCCTGTTGGCGAAAGCGCTTTGTGTCAGATTGCCGGCGGACTTGGCGTCCTCTTCAAGCATGTAGTTGTTGGCGTTGCTGCCGATGAGTTCGTCCGGCGCATAGCCCAGGATCGTGTTGCTGGCATGACTACAGTAGGTGAAGCTGCCATTGAGATCGATTTCCCAAATCCACTCGACGATCGCATCTGCGATGGAGCGAAAGCGTTCTTCGCTCTCTGCCAGTTCCTGCTCGGCCCTGCGCAGTGCCTGGCGCGCCTGTGTTTCCTTGAGCGCGCGCTCGATTGCCGGCAGCAACCGGGCCCGATTGTCTTTCAGTACATAATCGACGGCGCCTTGCTTGAGCGCCTCGATCGCACGTTCTTCACCGATGGTCCCTGACACAAATATGAATGGAATATCGGGCCTCTGCTGCTGCACCATGGCCAGCGCACTGACGCCGCTGATACCCGGTACGGAGTAATCGCAGAGGATCACGTCCGGATCGAAATGATGCAGCGAGTGCGCAAGCTCTGCATGCGTGTCCACCCGCAGAGGGACGATCTCCAGCCCGCCCTTGCGCATTTCACGAATCAACAGCTCAGCATCTTCGATCGTATCTTCGACAAGCAATACCTTGATCGCCTCAGTCATAGATTCTCCGTTTTTGTCACCAATCGTTTGGACGCCTGTTGAAATCGGTCCAATAGCAGCAAGCTTGCGATAGCACCTTCGTGAATGCGGCGGCATCTACCGGTTTGGTGAGGTAGCTGTTGACACCCAACCGGTAGCATTCCACCAGATCGCGCTCTTCGCCCGACGAAGTGAACATCACCACGGGGATGGATTTTGTATGTTCATCCGACTTCACGCGCCGCAAGACATCGATGCCGCTTAATCCAGGCATCTTGATATCCAGCAAGGTTAGTTTGGGATGGTCTCTGCGCCGCCGTTGGTAAGCGCCGCTGCAGAAAATGAAGTCCAGCGCCTCGATACCGTCGTGGACGCGCGCAATTTTGATGGTCGAGCAGTTGATTTTGAGTGCGCGTATGGTCATCTCCGCGTCTGCATCGCTGTCTTCCACCAGCAGCACATCGACAGGTTCCAGATCATTCATTTTTTTCTCCGGCCGGCAGCGCAAGATAAAACACGGCGCCTGCGAAACCGCGCTGCAGATCGTTCTGGCGTTCACGCGGAAAATGCAGCCCCGTCCTGTCGGCGATGCACTCGCTCAATTGCGGCCGTTGCGTCTCCAGGACTTGACTCGGCATCATTCGCTCCGATCGATTGCTTCATCCAACATGTGCACCTCGTCCAGGGAAAGTGGTTTTTCCAAGTCGTAGATCAATGCCAAGTCATCATCAAGCCTGGCCACACCCTGGAATTGTTCGCGGCCCGGGTGCGACCAGGTTGGTGCTGAAAATGGCGGCATGTTCGTGTTCGCATACCCCTTGCGTCTCATCGGTGACCAGCGCCATCGTTCGCCGCTGGGTTAGTGCGATCAGGAACTAGTCGTTAACACCGATTGCCCGCTCCGGCAATTGAACCCGTCACCGGATATTGAGTACCGGAATCACCCCGCCCAGCAGATCGATCGCACCGAGCACGACCGCCGGTGCGTTGGGCAAGGGCGTCGCATCTGCGGCGTAGATAATTCGTGTAACGGCAGCAAGTGGCGGCGCACAGCGCCTCCCATCCAGAAAAAAACCACCAATTGGTCGATTTCATTCATTTGAAAACCCGGGCCTGCCGAGTTTTCTGGACTGGATTTATATTTCCTTGCGGAAACAATGGTAGCAGGTTTTTACATAAATGGGTGGTAGTGCGCGCATAGTTGTAAAAACTGCCGTCGATGTTTATCGCCTCTATTTACGGGGGCTTCCAGCCGGTCTTCGCGAGAGAGTTTGCGTCAATAAGCGGAGCGAAAAATAGATAGGAATCGATTGCGGACTAACAGTTCACTTTGGAATTCCGAAGTGAAGCTAGATGCCACCTGGGAAAAACGTCAGGGGCCAGCATGCTCGCTGTCCGCACTCCGTGGGCAGATGCTGGCGGCGGTCGCGCAGATGGAGGTAACTCCCCCTCCCATTGCTGCCATTCGTCGTTGACCAGATGCTTACACCGTTGGTATCGTCCCACCGTCGATCACATATTCGCTGCCTGTAATTGATGCCGAGCGTTCAGAAACGAGGAAGGCGACCAACTCTGCCACTTCCTCCGGGCGTCCCGGACGTCCGAGCGGGATGCCCCCCAGCGAATCCATCAGCATCGTCAATGCTACCGCTTCGCTGGTACCCGAAGTTTCGGCCAAACGTTGAATCAGTCCGGTGGCTGCAGTTGTCTCGATAAATCCGGGTGCTACGGTATTGATGCGGATGCCTTTTGGGCTAAATTCGTTCGACAGCCCTTTGCTGTAATTGCTGAGCGCTGCCTTGGCCGCAGCATAGGCGAGCGTCGCTTCAAACAAGGGGAGGCGGCGTTGGATAGACGAAATGTGTACGATGACGCCTGAACCTTGTGCCACCATCGACGGCAGCAGGACGCGGTCCAGGCGCACTGCCGCAAACAGGTTAGTCTCGAAAGCGTACTGCCAGTCGTCGCCGCTCAAGGCCAGCGCACCCCCTCCCGGCGCCGACGATCCGCCCACGTTACTGACAAGAATATCGATGCCGCCGAGATGCTCCAGAACGTGACGCGCCACCGTAGCGCTGCCCTCGGGAGTACTCAGATCGGCCGCAACGAAGTCGGCGTCGTTCGCCAACCCCTCAGGCCGGTGACGTGCCGTGGTGACGACATGTGCGCCCCCCTTGCGTAACCTCTCGACAATGGCTTCGCCCATGCCCTTGGTGCCGCCCGTGACCAGCACTCGCTTGCCGGCAAATTCGGTTGGATCGACAGATATCGTTTTGCTATTGGTAGTGTTCATAATGTAATCTCCAATGCTGAAATGCCCGTGTCTCCAAGCACAAAATGAAAGCGCAATGGCAACGGGCTGCCGGGAAAAGTGCCGGCGACCTGCACGACAACGCTCAATTGGCTGGCCGAGCCTGTCGCCTCGAGCGGCGTCATGACGGCTGCGTACTTCTTTTGGTTTTCGTCATTCCACGCAAAGATGGCTGCACGGCCGCGCATATCGCGTCCCTCATCATGAACAACGGCGTCTTCCGCAAAACATTGCGCAACACTATCTGAATTGCCGCTGTTAGCGGCCTTGAAGTAAGCCGCAACTGCGGTCGGTAAGTTAAGAGACATGATGACTCTCCAATGGTGGATGGAGATTTCATCATAGTGAAGCCGACTATAGAGAAAAAGATGATTCTGGTATATTGGGCTTGTCCTGCAAGCTCACAATTAAAACCATGTCCGATACCTCCTTCGACGGGCTGAAAGCCTTCCTGACTGTCGCCGAGCTGAAAAGCTTCACAGCAGCGGCCACGCGCCTCGACGTCACCACTACCGCCGTCAGTAAGGCGGTCAAGTTACTGGAACTGCGCCACGACGTGGTGCTGCTCCAACGAACCACCCGCCACGTGGCCTTGACCGAAGCGGGCGCAACCTTGTTCGCCAGCCTGCGCCCAGCCGTTGACCAGATCGACGATGCGTTCTCAGCCTTGCACGCCTCACGCGGCCGGCCGAGCGGCACGTTGCGCCTGACCATGCCACGCGCCTTGGGAGCGCTGCTGATCAAGCCGCTTACCGTGCAATATCGACGCATCTGCCCCGATGTCGCAATCGACATTTCGCTCGACGACAGTGCAGTGGACCTGGTAGCCAGCGGCTTCGATGCGGGCATCCGGCTGGGCGAGGCGGTAGCACAGGATATGGTGGCCGTCCGCCTGACGCCGGACCTGACATGGTCGGTCGTGGGATCGCCCGATTATTTTGTGCAAGCGGGGAGACCGGCTGCGCCAGAAGACCTGACCGCGCACGAAACGATACGCTACCGCTTCCTCGCGTCCGGCGGGCTGCACCGTTGGGCGTTCTACCGGAAGGGGCAAGCGTTTCATGTGGAAACCAGCGGCAAGATTATAGTCAACGACACCACCCTGATCCGGGGCTTCGCACGCGCAGGCATGGGCCTGGCTTATCTTCCCGATATGGAAGCCGGCGCCGATATCGACAACGGCCGCCTTGAGCGAGTACTCCAGGGCTTTCTACGTCCCACCAGCGGCCTGTTCATGTACTTTCCCGTGCGCACACAACACCAACCAAAACTGCGCGCTTTCATCGATATGGCAGTCCACGAAGTCAAAACGCTGTCGACCGCATCCTTGCTCGCTCCCGAATAACGCCTTATAAACAGCCCTCGAGAGCGGCACCATAATCTATCTCTGCATTCGAGTCGTTGTTTGGGGAGTCGTGGCAACGATACAGCGAACAGTAGCAAACCCTTTCACGCGTTACCTTGCCTATACCCAACTTTCACTGTATGACGGCTATCTTGAAACCGTTTCAAGATAGATCAGATGCCATCCGGGAAAACTTCGGGAGCGAGTATGCCCGTTGTCGCCGTCCAGCAAGCTGATGTTGGTGCTGTTTGGGGAGCGGCAGGTACAAGACTCAATGCAGTTGAGGGGTCCGTCCAAGGCGGTGAAGTTCTTGTGTGAAGGCATGGACGTCGCGCATCTCGAGCGCGTTGCGGACGCTGATGAACCTCGACCCATTTTCACGCAGGAAGCACTGGCGAAGCAACGGGGGTGGCTCCTCGCTCGAAACATGGAAAACCCACAGGAATCCGCCGAACGTCAGGTTGTACGCTCTGATGCCATAGCTACGGATTGGTCGCGGCTCGGCGATAACCTGAAGCGTTTCCGGCAGCTCTCCGACCTTGAGGCCGAACATGAACGCACCATAACGATCTGGCTCGCCTGGGTCGCAAGCCAGCAGTTGCCGCCTCAGGCATTCTTCGTGCGCTGGACCTAGCTGAAGCCTCTTAAAGAAAGGCAACGTCGATAGGCAATCCATCTGCCTTTTGGGTAATGGCTGCAGCTATCGAGGTGTACGGAGATGGCGAGTTGGCAGATGCGCTGGTGCTGTCGAATCAAGTTGCGTCGGCTCAGATGGCGATAGGTAATACGGCGTTTCTGCGAGACAGCTTGGTAGGGCAGGCTCAATGGCTGGGTGTGTTGATGATCAAAATGATGGCTCGTGCGGAGGGGCAGAAGAATGCGGACCAATCCGCACAGTCCATCAAATTGGCTCTGACTGCGCAGAGACAAGCAGCACAGGCGTTGGCAAATGCAGCGGCGCTAGACAAGCAGAGTGATGGGGGATCAATCACGGGGGTAAGGTGTAGTACCTCAGGCTAGACCTGGCAGCCGGTGTTAGGTCTAGTCTAGTTCGGCTTTCCGTGTAACTGACTGAGACTGGCCGGGCGAGACGATCAGCGTCGGAGCGCGCGAGCTCGTTGGTGGGGAAGAATGGGGGACTTGAATGCATAGCCGTGGCGACACGATTTCGAATATCATTGTGCAAGATCAGTAGGTCATTATTTAGAGACACTCATGCTAAAAATATTTCTGAGTTACGCAAAAGAAGACGATGGTGCCGTGCGACCGTATTACGCAAAACTGAAAGCCGCAGGTTTTCAGCCGTGGTTAGATGTTGAGGACTTGATACCCGGGCAAAACTGGGAAGCCGAGATTGACCGCGCCTTTAACGAGGCGAACGTCGTTTTGTTATTTCTCAGCCCTCATAGCGTCAGCAAGCGTGGTTTCGTGCAGCGAGAGGCAAATCAAGCTATCGACAACTTGCGCTACAAATTGCCTACAGATATCTATGCAATCCCCATAATGCTTGAGAAGTGCGAGGTGCCACAACATATCGCTAGGAGGCTGCAGTATCTCGACGTCGTTGCGCACGATATGTGGGAACGCCTGATGCGTTCGCTCGGGGCGGCGGCTGAGCAACAGCAAATAATCGTCGCGGCGGGAGCTGAGCACGGCCCTTATCGGGTTTTTGAGGACGAATTCCGGGAAGAGTGGAATGGTCGACCGGGGCACAGTATTAGCGTCAGCTTTCCTAGGTTTATTTCGGATTCACATGGGGAGGCCGCTGAAGCTATATCGAACTATTTCAAGGGGAGAGCGGAGAAGGCGCGAATCGACGCGCGGACAAAGCCTTGGGATCAGATGCCCGATATTTTTCCTGAAGTGAAGGATGGCGATAATTTCGCTTCCAACAACGGAAGGTGGGACAGTTACGCAATTGCTTACGCGAGTGACAGCGTGGTAAGTGTGAGTTATACAGTCGGTTGGTACGGGGCCGGCGCGGCTCATCCAAATAGCCATTTCGAGACCTATAATTTCGCTGTCGTCGACGGTAAGGTATTGGCGATCAACCTGTCTGACCTCTTGGACGACTATCCTGCTGGCGTGAGAGCAATCAGTGCGTTTTGTAGTACGGCTATCAAGCGGGAATTCTGGAGTCGTTGTGGTACTGAACCCGATGCGGACTCGATCAAATGGATTGATACTGGTGTTGCTCAACAGGGCGGAAACCTTGACCAATTTACCGTTTCCTCTGAAGGCATCACGTTCTTGTTCTCTCCGTATACGGTGGCGGCATATGCGTTTGGTCCATTCAGCGTAATGGTTCCATTTTTTGATCTATTGCCATTTCTGAAGAAGGACGGTGTATTCACGTTCTTACGATCATAGTATCTGTCTCGGTCATTACCCGTGACTTGCTGCTTTCAAGCAGATAATTTCAGGAAAAGCTATCAAGCCGTATGTCTCTATTTAGTCATGTCACTGATCGGGAGATGCAATGAAGAAGTTTCTGGCGTCAATAAGCAATGACCAGGGCGTCTCCAAACACACCTATATCCGCGCTCGCATCGACCCCAATACCAAGCGCTGACGCGCTTGAGGCAATGGGGTTAGGGATAATGGAATCATCGTCTTGGACATCGATTCGTTAGAGACTATATAGATCTGATCGGTGAATTGTTTGGCGGGTGGCTTGCGCCATCCCCAACAGTAACCTGGTTGTCCGTTAAAATCCCACTCATTCTCTCCTGCCATCATTCCATCACTACTGCTTTTCCGAGGAAACTAACATGGACACGCTTCTCTCCAGTCCGCTCAGTATCGACATGCTTCTCGTGTCGAAGCAATCGGAGTCGCTCTCGGCCGACAAGATTCAGATTCTGCAGCACATACAGGACTATCCAGACGTCGAGAAGTATAACGAAGCGGAGGTGCGCTCGTACATTGTTGATCCAATGTTACGAGTGCTGGGGTATGACAAGGGAGCACCCTTCTCGACGAGCCTCGAAAACCACTTGATGTTTGTGGGGCAAAAGCGCAGGTCTGATTACCACGTTCACTTGTGGGAAGAGAATTTTTGGCTGCTGGAAGCAAAGAAACCCCAGATCGGCATCACGTCCTTCGGCTACGAAGATTTCTCCCAAGCGCTGGAATACTCCGTACATCCGAGCGTAAATGCTGCTTTGATCGTTTTATGCGATGGGCTAAAGCTGGAAATTTTCGATCGTGAGGTGAATGTCGAAAGCCCCGTTCTTCACATCGAAATAAAAAACCTAGTCGCTGAATTCGACAAGGTGCGCGCAATACTTGAGCCAATGCAGATTTGGTTCTTTCAAAAGCGGCGGGTTATTCGCTTGCTGGATCGCGTCTTCGATAAAGAATTCGTGATGAACCGGGTCGAGGAATTTTCGGACCTGCTACAACGCAGGCTCCGTGGCAAGCGCAACGCAATTGTCGAAAACTTCCGGAAGATGGTAAAGCCGGATTCCGAAGAACAGCGACAGCGAGCTGGGTCTGCAACGCTGCCAGAGTTTACCGGTCTGTATATGATGTTCGATTTTCCTATTTTCGTCGACAACGCGGTGAACAGGAGGCTCGTGGAGCTTAGCCTGCCGAGCAGTTTCAACGTCATGTACAAGATATTGCCTGATCACCCAAGCTCCGCTAACGACTCTTTCATGTCGCAGGTTGCAGCGTATCTCATGGGGTTGGCTGAAAAACGCGATACCGTGGAGTGGCTTCCAGCATGGCTGGCACCAGACAAGCAGGGGGGAGCGGAACTTGAACCATCAATCAAGTTTTTTCTCGATCAATGTCTTACTTACTTCAAAGACTATGAACCATACCGACTCGTGTTGCTTGCCGCTTGCGCTATCCGGCGCATCGTCAAGATCTACGCCATCTCGAATGACGCAATTCAGAAGCTGGGTACAGATTTGCATGCGTTCGCCCGGTTTACACTCCCCGAGATCTCATGGGCACAAATAGTGGCCTCACCCGAGGGGCAACTTATCAATATCATCGACACGCAAGCGATGGCGACATTGGATGACTTCGTTTTGAGGAACAAAACCGGAAATGGGAACTTCCAGATGGAGTCCGCGAAACTCCAACTCCGGCGCTATTGGGAATTGGAGAAAAAGCTTCTTTCAGCTATCCCCAATTACCGGGCGTTGCTGGCGGAGAGGTCCCTCGGAGAAATGCGGATGACGGAATGCTCAAGCGTGACCTATGACAATCTGGGACATTCGACAATTGTCAGGCTACATAGATTTCCGAAATGGAAAGCCTACCTTCTGGCGGAAAGGCGTGAACTGGTGGAGCAAGTGGCGTCTACGGGCTCTTGGGCGGCGAGAGAGTTGCTCGGTCTTAAGAGGGAAGATGAGTTCAGAATAATGACGGATGAGCAACTGGCCGATCGTTTTTTTCTCGGCGACGTTGGAACATTCCGTGTCATACGTGGGGGGTACCGGGAAGCAGTCTAGCATCGGGCGTGCTGAAAGAAATGTAATCTCCGATAGACCTTACAAGCAATCCGCGCTGATCCAATGTCGACAACAATTCATACTCCTTTGCCAAACCCCACCGCAGACGCGGATCCGAACTGGCAGGCGTTCTCTGCCTATCTTCGACTTCAAGAGATTGTTGAAGAAAATTCTCTAGCCGTCAGGTGCTATCAGGGCTTGGACGATGGAGGGCGCGGGTACGTTAAATCGTCTCACCTGAATCACTGCCTCTCGCTGTTTCACTATGGAGAGAATAGTCGCTATGCTGAACACGCTGAGAACCTATTTGGTACACGTCTTGATGATTACGATTATCAAAAATCTCTGGACGAGTTAGACAATATTTTTAAATTGAAGGCGTACAAGTTCACCCAAAGTTCGCTCGTCTTCAAGGGAATCTCTTGCGCACCGTTCTATACGTTTATGAATCTACAATCGTGCAATGCCGGCGAATTCGTATTCTTTCCTGGTTTTCTCAGCACGTCAGTATGCAGACAGAGCGCTGAGAGCTTTTGTCGAGGTGAAGAAGGAATTCTCCTCGAGATATCAGGCCTCGATCTCGTCGACTCGATCGTTCCTGAAAATTCCACGGTAAAACATTCGCTAACCGGCGACATCCCAGAACAAGAGATTCTCCTATGCCGGAATACGCACATGCGGGTTGACAGCGTAGACCGCGAAGGCTCTCGGAATCGAGTCGTGTCTCTGCGTGTAACGAGTGGACCCTAACCCATCAACCGAGAAGGCGTGCCCCGCCTGACCGGGAAATGCTTCTCATCAAAACGTTGGCAGTCTGCTGTCTAAAGGTGGCTATGACCGCAAGGGGGCTCGATGTAACAGTCGGGTACGCCTTCTACGCCGGCGCTGGACCGAATAGTCGCTCAAATAAGGCCAGAACATTCTGTCTCATATCTAACTGCTGCTGCATGAACTCTGCCTCATCAGGTGACAAGTGAATTTCTTTCCTCAACGAGCTAATTAGCTGCACCATTGTTTTTTGTAAAGGTTCCATTTCCGCGATCAATTTACGCGAGTAGGCTAATTGTTGCGGGGCGAGAGCGTCTCTCATATGACCCCGGTGTCTTTTGATTGCATCCACAAGATCATTAGCCTCTTTCCAAGCCTTTTGAACTGCCTCGATAACGTTAGAATCTGCCCCTTGCTCTGCCAGGTCGGCGAGCTTCACGCTTTTGCGCTGCACCTCGCTTTCAGCGTGGATCAACTTTTTATTAAGTTCCCAGACTGGATCCAACGCTAATCGCAAGGGAAATGCAGACGCTTGCGCCAGCAAGTACATTTCCGACATTTTGTTAGCAAGGTCGCGCGATAAATGAGCCGCTTCCGACTCCGCTACAAGCCAAATTTTTGAGTTGGCCTTTAAGAAGGCCTGAAGAGCATCACTATCAGTGGTTCCGGAAAAATCTAAGGGCTTAAAAGGGAAATTACCAATAGCTCCGAGAGCTGCATGTGTCTCCTCTACTGCTTTCGTATAAACCTCACGCCGTATCGCTGCTTTCCGATCTTCTTCCTTTTGGTTGGCGTCATGGGATCGCTGTTTGTCAGCTTCCAATTTGTCGTGAACGTGTTGGTCTCTCAAACGCTTGTAGCTGCTATTGTTGGCAGAACGGATCCCTACATACGACATGCCGGACGCCAGCAAGGCGCCAATTGCTCCCGACCAAATCACAGTCGGTATGCTATTGATCCAAGCGGGTATACTAATGATCCAAACCAGAAACGCCTCCCACAAGACCATCTGTCACCTCAAATTATTAATGCAACTTGGAACACGCGGGCTTACGTTGTGAAATCAATGAGTACTCGCCCCTTTAACGGAATTCAATCGAGGTTATTTGATTGGATATTCGTTCGAGAATAGTACAGCTCTTTCCGTCATACGCGACTAACCTGACATCAGCATTAAATTGCTTGGAAGGATGTAAGAAATATTTACGAAATTGTTTACGAATGTCTGTCTCCAAAGAGCTTAGTAGGGTAGTCAAATGATCGAACTGCATTATTGCTTCCAACGGCGTTCCGTCCGTCATTAAGCCCATTGTTGGATTTATTGCGCGCCCATTAATCTCCAGCGCGTAATTTACATTTATTTTTCTTAGGTCTTTTATGGTCGCCTCAGAAAAAACATTGCCAGTAACTCCAACAGGTGCAAAGTGGAGGTGCGGCCAATTCCGATCCACAATTTCTAGAAGTTGAGTACCCACAAAGCGATTACTATCCGAATGGGACCTTATATCAATGAGGTGAGCCGTACCATTCTCGATCCGTAGAAATAGCAACTCTGCTTTGCCAAATGCTCGCGCCACAAATCGATCCGTTCCGACTGTCGATACACTATTGAGGTGCAAATGGTGAATGCCCCCTTGGAGCAAAAGCGGGTCTCTAGCATCGAATTCGGGTGCTTTCTTGGATAAATATGGAGTCATGTCTGCAGCTACTCGCAGACATTGGACAATTTCATCTACCTCAGCGTGAAACTGCTCATATTTCGGATTTTCCAACAGTTCTGTTGAGAACTCCACTGTGTATTGCTGTTGTGGAATCACTCTTTGAGTTAGCGTGTAAAGCATATTGAAACGCAGACGCGCCGTGTCTTGCGGATTTGGCGCGTAGCCATATGCCGATAATTTTTTGATTGCAATCGAATCAAGATCAGCAGCAAAATTCATAAGAATGAGCATAGGTATTTGCCTAAATTGCAATTAGCATAAAGCTTAATCTGCAAACGTCAAATATGTTCTGCGTTTTCGGAAATTTGAATCAAAAATTCACCTTTCTTGCTAACGTAAGGTCTCACAAATTTCGCATACTGTATATTTACACAGTATTAATGAGATGACAAAATGCTTGTTCGCAGTCGCAGGCAAACTTTCCAAAGTTTAAAAAATCCCGCAAATTTTTGAGCTCACGGGTGAGAAAAAATTAAAAATTGCCCGCTAATAAGTGTACCCGTCGCTTTCAAAGCGGACGGCTAACCATCTTTGGTCTCGATGGCGGCGAAAATTACTAACCAGTATTGTTACATAGACATGTAGGTGTTGAATGCGTAGACTGGACTAATTGTCGCTCACGCCAGACTAAGCCAGAGTTTTCAGTCCGTGTATCGGGCCTTGGGCCGTGACGCTTTTCGCGATTTGCTCCAGATGCAAACTGCAAAGTATAGGATTACAGATGGACAGACAGACGAAGTATCTCTTAGTCGGCACAATGTTGGCTGTGCTCATTTTACTCGGAGGGTATTTGACGTCGATTTATGACAATTCTCAGTTGTTGTCGTTAATCGAAAAGTGCAAAACGGACATGACGCACGCGGAAAAAGGACCGTGGCTCGAATACCAGAAAGATCCGCTAGTCTGTGATCCTAAAGTACTCTCCCAGTTAGTGGAAAATGATGCCGTAGGAATTCAGAAGCAAATCGTGGAATCTGTATCGACAGCAGGGAATATTTTTAATGGTGCAAAAATCATTGCGCTATTCGTCTTTCTTCTCTTCGGTTCACCGTATGCGTGGTATTTTCTGCTTCGGAGAATTCGTGAACTTAGAGATGCGGTAGCCGGAAAATAGCCGACGGAATAGCGGTCATTTTTGGCAATGACCCATTTCTATCGTTTACGGGAGGCATTGTGTCGCTCATTACAATGCCGATACCTGAAGGCGTTCGCTGCATTTAGCTCACTCGTTGAGCACTATTTGTTAGCCATTATGAAAATTGTCAGCTGGAACTGTAACGGAGCACTACGTAAGAAACTGCATGTGCTGCGACACTACGACGTTGACGTTTACGTCGTCTAGGAATGCGAAGACCTGAAAAAATCATCGTGCCCAGAATACTCATCATGGGCGTCCAACTATCTTTGGGTGGGAAGCAACAAGAATAGGGTTTTATCCTTTCTTAAATATCTCAAGCGATCTGAAGTCGCTAACTACCGCTCGACAGAGTTTTGGGGTGTCGCACCAAGCTGGGCGAGTCCCGGAGCTATAACTTGCCAACTGATGACGCTCAACAAAACGCTCAAAAGCGACTGGAAGTGAATGCCCAGCTATCGGAGCAATCTGATAGATTGCGCTAATCGAAATGAAACCCCATTCTTGATCTACCTTGGCATCGGCCCGAGCTGCATGAAACATCTCCACAGTTGAAAGCACGGTGCTCGGCGGTTCTGTGAATGACCCGTTACGATACTGGATATCAAGGGGAGCGGATTGAGACCTGGGTGGGGTGAAGTTGTCGTTTAGCTTGTTGACAGCCTCTCGCCGATCATGATGAGAGTCTACTTTAGCCAATTGCGGCTTCTCAAGCACCACTTTAAGCCCGTTGCGTGAGGAATAGCTTACATTGAATGCAGTTTGACGAGAGTGCATTCGGAGGACATGGCATTCCTGCCTGTTAAACGTCAACCGCTGTGCCAATTTGTCCAGGCGCTCGCTATGAAGGCTCTCACTTTTCGGATAGCTCTCTGCATAGTGAACGCCTTTAACAGCACCGTACTGTGCAACAAAGTCACCCAGTGCATCAAACTGGATTTGACTAGTGTCGTGAATCATAAGCGTGCCGTTTTCGCAGACGAAAACGTACGGTCGACAAGTCTCTATTTTGTCTGTGTAAAAACCAAACTGCTCGCAGCCATCTTCAAGTACGCCAACGGCACCTTGAGCAATGTGAATGTAGTGAATTTCTTGTGCACTTGTCGGAGCTGGCGGCGTATCTATCTGTTGGTCTGCGTTCATGTCGTTTTAGGAGGGAGTTAGCGGTCCGCGATTAGTGTAGCTTAATCCAAAGATTCTCGAAGGTCCCGAACCAGCATTCAAGAACAAGTAATCGAAGTATCGGCTCCCATGACAACTGCGACGCTAGGTATCTGCTCTTGCGAAAGAGAGCGAATGAAGGCTTTGGCGCATTTTGGATCGTGCATCACGGGTGGCTACTCTTGCTGATCTGCTTAATTATATTTTTCCGATCGACGGTAGTGGTAAGCCTATTACAGGTCAAATTTTCTCTGACCTAAAGAAATGTAGAGCACTCATACATCGCCGCCAATTTGTACCCTATTTTGTACCCTGAGAGGCCAAAAAGCAAAAAGGCCAATCGTGAGATTGGCCTAAGTCATTGATTCAATTGGTCGGGACGGAGTGATTCGAACACTCGACCCCTTGCACCCCATGCAAGTACGCTACCAGGCTGCGCTACGCCCCGACAAGCCTGATATTATAGCAGAGCAAAATTGCTTTGTTCTCTACTGATTACAGAGAAATTTTATGAAATTTTTCCACCAATTGCCGGGCGGATAGCGCGGCTCATTGTCTAACGCGAGTTTACGGTGAGCATCTCGATCATCCGAGCGGCAATCTTCACCCAATAATCCTATGCCGATAAAAATTAGCCAGCAGTTTGACGCCGCCGCAATTGAAGTATTGCGCGCCGATAGTCCTCAGCAGATCGAATTGAAAATCCGTAGCGACTCGCATGCGGATTTCACGCAATGGTTTTATTTCCGCCTGCAAGGCGCGCGTGGCGAGGCTTGCAGCATCCGTTTCATGAACGCCGGCGCTACCACCTATCCCAAGGGCTGGGAAAATTATCAGGCGGTGGCCAGTTACGACCGCGAGACCTGGTTCCGGGTGCCGACCAGCTTTGACGGCGAGGTGATGACCATCGCGCATACGCCTGAGCGCGATAGCGTGTATTACGCTTATTTCGAGCCGTATTCTTGGGAGCGCCATCTGGCGCTGCTGGGGCGCGCAGAAAAATCGCCGCTGGCGCGGGTGCAGGATCTCGGCAGCACGGTGGACGGCCGTGACATGAATCTGCTGGTGATCGGCAATCCGGCTGCGGCCAAGAAGGTGTGGGTCATCGCCCGTCAGCATCCGGGTGAAACCATGGCGGAATGGTTTGTCGAGGGCATGGTCGAGGCTTTGCTGGACCGCGCCAATCCGCTGGCAAGCAAAGTGCTGCAGCACGCGGTGTTCTACATCGTGCCGAACATGAATCCGGATGGTTCGGTGCGCGGCAATCTGCGCACCAACGCTGCCGGCGCCAATCTGAATCGCGAGTGGATGACGCCGTCGCTGGAGCGCAGCCCCGAGGTGTTTGTGGTCAAGAACAAGATTCACGAAACCGGCTGCGATCTGTTTCTGGACGTGCATGGCGATGAGGCTTTGCCGTATGTGTTTGTGGCGGGCTCGGAAATGCTGGAAGACTTTAGTCCGCAGCAGGGTGCGGAGCAGCAGAAATTCATCGACGATTTCCTGCGCGCCAGCCCGGATTTCCAGACCGAACACGGTTATGCGGCGAGCAAGTACAGCAGCGATGTGCTGACCCTGGCGTCCAAATATGTCGGCCATACATTCAAGTGCGTGTCGCTGACCCTGGAACTGCCATTCAAGGATAACGTCAATCTGCCGGATGCCCAGGTCGGCTGGGATGGCGCTCGCAGTGCGCGTTTGGGGGCGGTGGTGTTGCAGCCGATTTTGCGGGCGTTGGAATAAGCTGAACCGTAAGCTGAACCATAATCCGAACCGTAAGCTGAGTGGTAAGGCAGTCTTGATTTTGCTGATGAAAAAGCCGGGCATGTTTGACATGTCCGGCTTTTTCTATGCTGCAGCGACTACTACGACGCTTCAGCTATCTGCGCAAAGCGCCCGCTGTTGAAATCAACGATGGCCTGGGCGATTTGTTCCTGGCTGTTCATCACGAACGGGCCATGGCCGACGATTGCTTCATCGATCGGCTCGCCGCTAAGCACCAGCACTACCGCGTCGTTATTGGCTTCGATATCGACGCTATTGCCGTCGTTGTCGAGCAATACCATTTGCGCTTCGCGCGCCACGGTTTCGCCGTTGATCAACACGGTTCCGCGCAACACCACCAGTGCCGAATGCCAACCGGCGGGCAGGGACAACCTGCTGCTGCCACCCTGATTCAAACGCATATCCCACACCTGCATCGGTGTGAAGGTGCGAGCCGGACCGGCATGGCCGTCGTAGTCACCGGAGATCACCCGCATGCTGCCGGCGCCGTCTGGCAGGGCGACGGCGGGGATGTCGCGCTCGACGATGGCTTGATAACCGGGCGCGGTCATCTTGTCCTTGGCCGGCAGGTTCACCCACAGTTGCACCATCTCCAGCGTGCCGCCGGAGCGGGTGAACGCTTCGGAATGAAACTCCTGGTGCAGGATGCCGCTGCCGGCCGTCATCCATTGCACGTCGCCGGGGCCGATCACGCCGCCGCGGCCGGTCGAGTCGCGGTGTTCCACCTCACCCTTGTAGACGATGGTGACGGTTTCGAAGCCGCGATGCGGATGCGAGCCGGCGCCACGTGGGCGGGTAGTGGGGCTGAACTCAGCCGGGCCGGCGTAATCGAGCAGCAGGAACGGGCTCAGTTGCTTGCCGTGGCTGGTGTAAGAAAACATCGAGCGAGCAGGAAAACCGTCGCCGACCCAGTGTTGGCGAGGTGCGCTGTAGACGCCGAGGACTTTTTTCATGATCAGACTCCTTGTGTAGGTTGCATAGTTGTTGCAGCTAGTAGATTAATCTAAGGACAATGCAGGCGGTAGTCTATAGAATCGGCCATCAGTGTCCTATTTGGTGAACAATGAGGTGCTTATGCAGGATTTGAACGATCTCTATTACTACGTCCAGGTGGTCGACCACGGCGGCTTCGCGCCGGCGGGCCGCGCCTTGGGCATGCCGAAATCCAAATTGAGCCGGCGCCTGGCGTTGCTGGAGGAGCGATTGGGCGTCAGGCTGATCCAGCGCACCACCCGGCAGTTTTCCGTGACCGAAGTCGGGCAGTCTTATTACGAACACTGCAAGGCGATGCTGGTGGAGGCCGAGGCGGCGCAGGACGCCATCGAGCTGACGCGGGGCGAACCGCGCGGCATGGTGCGGCTGACTTGTCCGGTGGCCTTGCTGCATGCGCATGTGGACGTGATGCTGGCGGATTTCATGGCGGCCAATCCGCGTGTGACGGTGCTGCTGGAGGCGACTAACCGCCGGGTTGACGTCGTGGCGGAGGCTGTCGATATCGCGATCCGGGTGCGGCCACCGCCGATTCCAGATAGCGATCTGGTGCTGCGGGTGCTGGCGGATCGCAGTCAATGCCTGGTCGCCAGTCCGCTGCTGCTTAAGCAGCGGCCGTTACCGGCGTCGCCCGCCGATTTAGGCGGCTGGCCGAGTCTGAGCCTGGGGGTAGGGCAGCAAAATCATATCTGGACATTGTTCGGGCCGGACGGCGCCAAGGCGGCGATTCATCACACGCCGCGCTTTGTCACCGGCGATATGGCGGCGTTGCTGCGGGCAGCGGTAGCTGGCGTCGGGATTGTGCAATTGCCGACCATGATGATTCGTGAACAGGTGGCGCAAGGCGCGCTGGTGCACGTCTTGAACGACTGGCGGCCGCGGCATGAAATCATCCATGTGGTGTTTCCGTCGCGGCGCGGCTTGCTGCCTCTGGTGCGGATTTTGATCGACTATCTGGTGCAGCGTTTCCAGGCTTTGGAAGAAGACTAGGCCGGCTGCCCGGCCCAGTCTTAAGGGTATTGCTTTAACGATTCAATGGAAGTGAGCCGAGCCGCTTGGCGCATCTTCAGGCATTTCCGGATGCACCAGATCGCCTTCCCGATCCGGGTAAAACGGCGTGCCGCAATCGTCGCAAAATTCCATCGCAAACAATTCGGCGTGGCGTTGAATGTCGTCGATGCCGCATTCGCGCAACAGGCTCAGGATTTGTTCCAGCGGGGTTTCGGGTTCTGCCGTGGCGGCGTCGCTATCGCTGGCGCGCGTAATGATTTCTTCGTTGGCTTCTTCCGCGCCGTATAGCGGCCATACCACGCCATAGATCACCTCGTTGGTTTGACCCAGAGAGAAACCGATCCGATATTCATCAACCCGGCCGCTTTCCGGCTGTTCGCTAAAACGGCCGATGCTGGCGTGCAGGTCTTTCGATGCGATGTCCAGCGTGTGCGTCAGGTAGTAACTGGCGGCGCGCAAGGAAGCCGGGCGGATTTGCAGGTCGGCTTCGCGGCAGGCGGCGAAATAAGCCTCGGGCAGCAACAGCTGGACACCGCAGCCAGGCAGCAAACGCGTCAGGTTGGGCGTGACCTGGTTGCGCCATTGCTCCAGCGCCTGTTCCTTATCAGCGGCGATATGCCCGGCTTGGCCACGCGTCATTTGCCAGCGGAACAGCGGCATGCCGCTGGGCGCCACCAGGGCTGCCAGCAGATAGCGGGTATCGGCCAGGAACGGTGCGGTTTGCGGCGGATTGGCAGGGCTGCGCACCGGCGCTGCGTTGAGCGCAGCATGCGACAGTTGCTGCAACAGGGTAAAGGTTTCGCTATGACTGCGCGGCAGTTGATCGATTGCGTACAGCGTCGGCACGATGGCGGTTTGTACTTCCGGCGCCAGGATGTGGGCGTGCAAATGGGCGCTGACGGTCAGCATGACATCGGCTGGAATCGGCCCTGATGCTATCGAGAAACGGGTCCATGCCAGCAGCGGAATGCCGACCAGCAGGCAGTCGTATTGCTTGCCTTGGTATTCGATGGTGCTCGATTCGCTGCAGGCCTCGACCACGTCCATCAAGGCGTCGTAGGCGTCGGGCTGGGTCGGAAATAATTGTTCCAGCGCACCGTCGATAGGTTCCTGGTGATGCGCTTTGAAATGCTTGTTGAGCAAGACTTCAATTTCGCGTTCCCATGCGCGCTCCTCAAGACGGCTGGAGGCTTGGATCAAGGCTTGCGCCAACTCGCCCAAACGATGGCTGTCGGCGGAAAATTTGCGGGAAGGTTTTTTTGACGGGCGGCGCATAGTGGATAGAGTAAGGGGCTGACAACATAGTCAATGTCCTACTGCACGACCGTAGCGAATGCATGCATCCGGGGCGGGGCAACTGAGATGCTCACATATCCATTGCAAAATATGCTCCGCTGTTCTGCGCTGCCTTCTGGCCTACGACCGCTTGCTGAGAGTTTTTAAGAACCCTGAGGCAGGAAGACTGCAAGCCCCTATTGTAGTGGATTTAACGGTATGTTGAATAAAACGATGGATACGCGGCAACGGCTTCTTGCTTGGCGCTGGAAATGCAAAACGCCGGCATGGCCGGCGCTTGTTAGTACAGTTTGTTAGTACAGTTAGTACATCCAACTGCCAGCCAGCCGCCTATGCAGAAGGCAGCTGGCTGGTAAGTTGTTATGCTGCCAGCAACTGGCGCAGCACGAATGGCAGGATACCGCCGTGTTTGTAGTAATCGACTTCGATCGGCGTATCGATACGCAGCAGAACCTTGACTTCCTTGCTCTCACCGTTAGCACGATGGATCACCAAGGTAGCGTCTTGCTGTGGCTTGATTTCGCCTTCGATACCCTTCAGGTCGAAAGTCTCGTTACCGGTGATGCCCAGCGTGCTCACGCTGTCGCTGCCGAGGAATTGCAAAGGCAAGACGCCCATGCCGACCAGGTTGGAGCGGTGGATACGCTCGAACGAACGCGCAAACACGGCTTTCACGCCCAGCAGCTGGGTACCCTTGGCAGCCCAGTCACGCGACGAACCTGTGCCGTATTCTTCACCGGCAAACACCATGGTTGGCACGCCATCCTTGACGTACTGCATTGCTGCGTCATAGATCGAGGTTTCTTCGCCAGTTGGCTGGTGCAGGGTGATGCCGCCTTCAATCCGGGAGCCGTCCGGTGTCGCCGGAATCATCAGGTTCTTGATGCGGACGTTGGCGAAGGTGCCGCGCATCATGATCTCGTGATTGCCGCGACGTGAGCCGTAGGAGTTGAAGTCTGCTTTCAACACGCCATTGGCGATCAGCCATTTACCGGCCGGGCTGGATTCCTTGATGGAACCGGCTGGCGAGATGTGGTCAGTGGTGATCGAATCGCCGAACACGCCCAGCGCGCGAGCGCCGGTGATGCCGGTCGCGGCAGCCTTCGGCACCATGGTGAAGTCTTGGAAGAACGGTGGTTCTGCGATGTAGGTCGATTTCGGCCAGTTGTAGACTTCGCCGCCGGCGACGCCCTTGATGGCTTCCCACAGCTTGCCTGGTGCGCCTTTGACGTCAGCGTAGTTGGTCTTGAAGGTCTTGGCGTTCATCGCAAACTTCATCAGCTTGGCGACTTCTTGCGAAGTTGGCCAGATATCGCCCAGATAGATATCTTTACCGCCCTTGCCCTTGCCAACTGGCTCGGTCATCAGGTCGCGCGTCATGTTGCCGGCGATCGCGTAAGCCACTACCAACGGTGGCGAAGCCAGGAAGTTGGAGCGAATGTTCGGATGGATCCGCGCTTCGAAGTTACGGTTGCCGGACAACACAGCCGATGCCACCACGTCGTTCTTGACGATGGCGTCGTTCATGGCTGGCGTCAGGTCGCCGGCGTTACCGATACAGGTGGTGCAACCGTAGGCAGTGACGCCGAAGCCGAGTTTTTCCAGGTACGGCAACAGGCCAGCTGCTTCCAGGTATTCGGTGACAACCCGCGAGCCAGGGGCCAGCGAAGTCTTGATGTGGGAGGAAACCTTGAGGCCGGCTTCGACCGCTTTCTTGGCCAGCAAACCAGCCGCCAGCATGACGCTAGGGTTAGAGGTGTTGGTGCAGGAAGTGATCGCGGCAATCAGGACATCGCCGTTTTGCAGCTTGACGCCGTCAGCATTGGTGTAAGTCGCATCCAGGTCTTCGATCTTCTTGTTGAAGCCGTTTTCTGCGATTGGCTTGCTGAACAATTCGGCGAAGTTGGCTTTGACATTGCCGATTTCGATACGGTCTTGCGGACGCTTTGGACCCGCCAGCGACGGTGCAACGGTAGCCAGGTCCAGCTCGACCACGGTGGTGTAGTCGATCTCGCCAGCCTTTGGAATGCCGTACAGGTTTTGTGCCTTGAAGTAGCCGGCGAATGCATCGATTTCAGCTTTGCTGCGGCCAGTGCCCTGGAAGTATTCGATAGTCGCGTCGTCAACTGGGAAGAAGCCCATGGTGGCGCCGTATTCAGGGGCCATGTTGGCGATGGTGGCGCGGTCGGTCAGGCTCAGCGAGGCAGTGCCTTCGCCGAAGAATTCGACAAACTTGCCGACCACTTTGGCTTTGCGCAGCAGTTCGGTGATGGTGAGTACCAGATCGGTGGCGGTAACGCCTTCACGCAATTGGCCAGTGAGGTTGACGCCGACTACGTCTGGCGTCAGGAAGTAGACCGGCTGGCCCAGCATGCCGGCTTCCGCCTCGATGCCGCCCACGCCCCAGCCGACTACGCCGATGCCGTTGATCATGGTGGTGTGGGAATCGGTGCCGACCAGAGTGTCAGGATAATAAACCGAATCCTTCTTGTGGACGCCGCGCGCCAGGTATTCCAGGTTGACCTGGTGGACGATGCCGAAGCCTGGTGGCACTACGCCGAAAGTGTCGAATGCCTGCATACCCCATTTCATGAACTGGTAGCGCTCGTTATTGCGCTGGAATTCCAGTTTCATGTTGAGGTCGAGCGCTTTCTTTTCGCGGAAATGATCGATCTGTACCGAGTGGTCGACGACCAGGTCAACCGGCACCAGCGGCTCGATGTTCTTGGCGTTCTTGCCGAGCGAGGCGGCGACGTTGCGCATCGCGGCGAGGTCGGCCAGCAGCGGCACGCCGGTAAAGTCTTGCAGCACGACGCGTGCTACGACGAATGGAATTTCATCGGTGCGGGCTGCGCTTGCACCCCAGTTCGCCAATTGCTTGACATGCTCTTCGGTGACTTTCTTGCCGTCGCAGTTACGCAGTACGGATTCCAGCACGATACGGATCGACACCGGCAGGCGCGAGATGTTGACGCCGAGTTTTTTCTCCAGCGCAGGCAAGGAATAGAACTTGCCTTTCTTGGAGTCGGAAATCTTGAATTCCTTGAGTGTATTCAGCGTGTTGCGAGACATGATTTCTCCTGTGGATTTACAGTTTTTGAATTTAATTACAAGCTGTGTGCTGGATCAACCGGCGCGTCGGCCGGCCGTACTTCTTGCTCTGCCGATTTGCATTCGTTGGCCAGCTGATGCCCTGTTTTTGAATCAAGCAAAATGCCCTTGGCCGGGATGCCGATCCAGAGCAGGCCGTATTTGCGGTTTTCAAAGCGGTTGGCGCCGGTGGTGGTCGGCACGCGGCTCAGGCGGTGCAAGGTTTTACCCCAGCGCAGTGCGATGTGCTTGTCGTCTTCGGCATTGGTGAAAATCGTCAGTGAATTACCGAGCTCGCATTTGTAATCGACGGAAACTGCAGCCTTGACATCCGGCGTGCCTTCGTCTTCGCCGTCATCGGCTTCCGCCGGCGCTGCTTTTGCAGCTGGCTTCTTGGCGGATTTTTTTGTGGTTTTCTTGGTGCTGGTCTGGGCCTGTGCCTGCGGTGCGACAACTGCCAGGCTGGCGCACAGTAAAACCAAAGTTGACAAACTCGTTGACAGAATCTTTCTCATTTCTATTGCTCCATAGTGCATCCCGCTGTTTTGATAAAGGCGGGGCGCGGTTATAACAAAGTTATTGTGTTTTCAGGTAGTGCGACGCCGTTATTTTTTGCGCGCTGCAGAACACTCCAGTAATAACGATAACTGGCGCGGTCGTGCAGCGTGCCCTCGTGTTGTATCGGTCCCCAAGCCGCTTGCTGGGCTGCAAGCAGGATTTGTGCCGCAGTGGTTATCTCAGATTGCAGCGGGGTAAATGCGTTCAATATTGGTTTGATCTGCTGCGGATGGATGCTCCACATCCGGGTGTAGCCAAATTCATTCACGGCGCGTGCGGCGTCGGCAGCGACACTGGCGCTGTCCTTGATGTCGGTAGTGACGTTATGCGACGGCACCTTGCCGTGCGCATGGCAGGCCGCGGCAATTTCCAGCTTGGCGCGCGTCACCAGCGGATGGCTGAATTGTCCGGGCGAACGCATCGCAGCGCTGGGGATGGCGCCGTAATGGGCGGACACAAAATCCATGATGCCGAACGACAGCGACTGCACTTGTGGCAGGGCGGCGATGGCGAATACGTCGGCCAATGCGCCGTGGGTTTCTATCAATACGTGGACTGGCAGCGCCTGCCGTCCGGCCCGGTTGCTGTGGCGCTCGATCAGATCTATGGCGGCGCTGACTTCGGCCAGGCTCTCAGCCTTGGGCAGCATCAGGTACGCCAGCCGCGTGGCTGCACCCTTGCAAATGATCTCTACATCCTGTTCGAAAAAGGGGCTGCCGATGTCGTGTACGCGAGCGCCTATGCGCTCAAAGCGATTGTCGGCGCTGGCGATGACGGTGGCCACCAGTTGTGCGTGTGCTGCTTCGTTACCGGCGCTGGCGCCGTCTTCGCAGTCGAGTGTGATGTCGAAGACTGGCCCCAGTTCCTGTTGCAGGGCGATCGATTTACGCATGAGCTTTTCAGCGCCGGCGTAATGATCGCAGACCGGTAGCGAGACCGGCTGTTGCTTGCCTAGGAATAAGACCTCGGTAGGATGCATTGCGACTTTTAGTTGGGTAGAACGATAACTGATTTCAATGTGGTCAGGCGCTGCATGGGCGATGGCTGTGTCGCCATGCAGATCGGGTAAATGGCTGGCGCGGATTTGCGGAGCCAGTCATTTACCCGTCAGCCGGTGGTCAGCCGACAATCAGCCGACCAAGTGTTTCACGCCGTCACGCTCTTCTTGCAATTCTGCCAGCGTGATGTTGATGCGCTCTTGCGAGAAGGTGTCGATTTCCAGGCCTTGAACGATTTTGTATTCACCGTTTTCGGTAGTTACCGGGAAGCCGAACATGGTGCCTTCAGGAATGCCATAGGAGCCGTCCGACGGCACGCCCATGGTAGTCCACTTGCCGTTGGTGCCGAGCACCCAGTCACGCACGTGATCGATAGCTGCATTGGCGGCCGAAGCTGCCGACGACAGGCCGCGCGCTTCAATGATGGCGGCGCCACGCTTGCCGACGGTTGGCAGGAACACGTCTTTGTTCCAGACCTGGTCGTTGATCAAATCCTTGACCGATGCGCCATCGGCTGTCGCGTAGCGATAGTCGGCGTACATGGTTGGCGAGTGGTTGCCCCAGACGAACAGTTTTTCGATGGCGGCGACCGGCTTGCCGATCTTGGCTGCGACTTGCGACAGGGCACGGTTGTGGTCCAGGCGCAGCATTGCGGTGAAGTTTTTGGCTGGCAGGTTAGGGGCCGATTTCATGGCGATGTAGGCGTTGGTGTTGGCTGGATTGCCGACCACCAGTACCTTGACATTACGCGAAGCGACGGCGTCCAGCGCCTTGCCTTGCACGGTGAAAATCTGAGCGTTGGCTTCCAGCAGGTCTTTACGTTCCATGCCTGGGCCGCGTGGGCGGGCGCCAACCAGCAGGGCGACGTCGACATCCTTGAATGCTGTCATCGGGTCGCTGTGGGCGGTGATGCCGGCCAGCAGCGGGAATGCGCAATCGTCGACTTCCATGATCACGCCTTTCAGCGCTTTTTGGGCTTTTTCGTCAGGGATTTCAAGCAGTTGCAAAATGACCGGTTGATCTTTGCCGAGCAGGTCGCCGTTGGCGATGCGGAACAACAGGGAATAACCGATTTGACCAGCGGCGCCGGTTACGGCAACACGCAGAGGGGACTTAGCCATGTTGAATCTCCAGAGGGGGTGATAGAAAGCGATATCTGAAATACGTTCATTAATTACTAATGCAGCGTTACTAATGCAGCGATGCTGCGCAGCCTCTAATCATACCGGCGAAAACCTCGTGCGTCAGTTTGTTTCGGTTTTAGCCGGGAGCCGAAATTGATAGCTTGCATCCCTGGCATGAAACTCGATTTGAGCACAATAAAGTTCACTTGGCGGTTATCAGTTACTGTTTATGCCCGCGAGTTTAGGCTTGGCAACATGGTATGTCAATCAATATCTTATGTCTTATATAAGACATATCATTGCGTATTTTTTGCTAGACGACAATGGGTGTTTTATGGTGAAATCTAAGCTTATGAGTTCCATCCCGCCCAATCTGAGTAATGACCCAGCCAGCCAGAGCGCTGCTGTTCCTGCTGCTGTTGCTACATCGTCCCCCACCTTTAGTCCTCTCTATCAGCAAATCAAGGCACTGATCATGCAGCGCCTGCAATCCGGCGAGTGGAAGCCGGGCGAGCTGATCCCTAGTGAAGTCGAGCTCGGCAACCGTTTCAAGGTGAGCCAAGGCACGGTGCGCAAAGCGATTGATGAGCTGGCGGCAGAAAACCTGCTGGTGCGGCGCCAGGGCAAGGGCACTTTTGTCGCCACCCATCACGAGGCCCGTTCGCAATTCCGCTTCCTGCGCCTGATGCCGGATAGCGACCAGCCGCAAGTTACCGATAAAAGAGTGATTGAACTGAAGCGTTTGCGCGCACCGGCGGAAATCGCGCGCCTGCTGGGCATGAAGTCGGGCGACTCGGTGGTATATGTCAAGCGCGTCATGGCGTTTGACGGGGTGCCGACGATTCTTGAAGAATTGTGGTTGCCGGGCGCGCTGTTCAAGGCGTTGACGCTGGAGCGCCTGGTGGAGTACAGGGGGCCGATGTATGGCTTGTTTGAAACCGAATTCGGTACGCGCATGATCCGTGCCACCGAACAGATTCGCGCCGCCAGCGCCGATGCCGATGCGGCAGCATTGCTGGCAGTGGAAAAATCATCGCCTTTATTGTGTGTGGAGCGCGTGTCTTTTACCTATGGCGACAAGCCGGTGGAAGTGCGGCGCGGTTTGTATGTAACCAATCGTCATCATTATCAGAACGAGTTGAGCTGATGAGTTGCAGTGAGTCGCTGCTTATGTATGTTGGCCATGCATATCAGCGACTAGTGGCAAAATGGGCAGGCGCCAGAGTGGCCGCCAGCATGACCGCTAAGGATTATTCGCAATATCGAATAATAACTATTGGTGTGCTGCACAAAAATCGGCGAAAATTGCGGGATTGCGTTTGCTCTAAAATTTTAAACTGAGGAGAACCCTGTTATGTCTGAAGCCGCGAAGCCCAATCGGCCACAGTTCCGTAATATTCACATTACCCAACTAAGCAGTTATCGTTTGCCGTTGGCTGGCCTAGTTTCTTTCTTGCATCGTGTTAGTGGCTTGCTGATGTTTTTACTCCTGCCTTTTATCCTGTTCATGCTGGATAAGAGTCTGGTTTCTGAAAGTTCTTTCGAATACTTCAAAGGCTTTACCTCGGGCTGGTTCGTAAAGCTTGTCATCCTGGCCCTGTCCTGGGCCTATCTGCACCACTTCTGCGCCGGCATTCGCCACCTCGTCATGGATAACCACATTGGCCTGGATAAGGTTAGCGCGCGCAAATCGGCTGCCAGTGTCTTGATCATCAGCGTGCCGCTGGCGCTGATCGTTGCATTGAAATTGTTCGGAGCATTCTAATGGCAGATAACAATAATGTCGGCGCCAAGCGCCTGGTAGTAGGGGCCCATTACGGCCTGCGCGACTGGCTGGCGCAACGCGTCACAGCCGTCGTCATGGCAGTCTATACCGTCATCCTGCTGATTTCCTTCCTGACCGCCAGCAACTTCACTTATGAAGGCTGGGCTGGGCTGTTTTCGCATCAGTGGTTCAAGTTGGCGACCTTCGTGGCGCTGATGGCGCTGTTTTTTCATGCATGGATTGGCGTGCGTGATATCTGGATGGATTACGTCAAGCCGGTCGCAGTGCGCCTGGTCTTGCAAGTTGCCACAATCCTGTGGTTGGTCGGTTGTGCCGGATGGGCGGCGCAGATTTTGTGGAGAGTGTAATCGTGGCAGCTATTAAATCCACAATTCCTACACGCCGCTTTGATGCGGTAATCGTTGGGGCCGGTGGTTCCGGTATGCGTGCTTCGCTGCAGTTGGCGGAAGCTGGTTTGAATGTTGCGGTCTTGTCTAAAGTATTTCCGACGCGTTCGCACACGGTTGCGGCGCAGGGCGGCATCGGCGCCTCGCTCGGTAACATGTCCGAGGACAGCTGGTACTGGCACATGTTTGACACCGTCAAGGGCTCGGACTACCTGGGCGACCAGGATGCGATCGAGTTCATGTGCCGTGAAGCGCCAAAGGCTGTGTATGAGCTGGAGCACTTCGGCATGCCGTTCGACCGTAACGCCGATGGCACGATTTATCAGCGTCCGTTTGGCGGCCACTCGGCCAACTTCGGCGAAAAGCCGGTAGCCCGCGCCTGCGCCGCTGCCGACCGTACCGGCCATGCGCTGTTGCACACGCTGTATCAGCGTAACGTGCGCGCCAAGACCCACTTCTTCGTCGAATGGATGGCGATCGATCTGGTGCGCGACGCCGAAGGCGACGTCATCGGCGTCGTCGCTCTGGAAATGGAAACCGGCGATGTCATGATCCTGGAAGCCAAGACCACGGTGATGGCTACCGGCGGTGCAGGGCGTATCTGGGCGGCTTCGACCAATGCCTTTATCAATACCGGCGACGGTATGGGTATGGCGGCGCGTGCCGGTCTGCCGCTGGAAGACATGGAATTCTGGCAGTTCCACCCGACCGGTGTGGCTGGCGCTGGCGTGCTGATTACCGAAGGGGTACGCGGCGAAGGCGGGATTCTGATCAACGCCAACGGCGAGCGTTTCATGGAGCGTTATGCGCCTACCTTGAAAGATCTGGCGCCGCGCGATTTCGTTTCGCGCTCGATGGATCAGGAAATCAAGGAAGGCCGCGGTTGCGGTCCGCACAAGGATCACGTGATGCTGGACCTGCGTCATATCGGCGCGGAAACCATCATGAAGCGTCTGCCGTCGATTCTGGAAATCGGCCACAAGTTCGCTAACGTCGATGCTTTGAAAGAGCCGATCCCTGTGGTGCCGACCATCCATTATCAAATGGGCGGTATCCCGACCAACGTTTATGGTCAAGTCGTGGTGCCTAAGAATGGCATTCCGAACGCAGTAGTCAATGGCTTGTACGCCATCGGCGAATGCGCTTGCGTATCGGTGCATGGCGCTAACCGCCTGGGTACCAATTCGCTGCTGGATCTGGTGGTGTTCGGCCGCGCCGCCGGCAATCACATTGTCGACAGCAAGCTCAAGGAACGCAGCAACAAGGCGTTACCGGCAGATGCAGCCGACGTTGCCCTGGCGCGCCTGGCCAAGCTGGAAACCAGCACCGGTTCCGAGCGTGTGCAAGACGTGGCCGGCGATATCCGCAAGACTATGCAGCACTATTGCGGCGTGTTCCGTACCGACGAACTGCTGCAACAGGGCTACAAGGAAATCATGGTGCTGGACGAGCGGCGCAAGCATGTTTCGTTCAAGGACAAGTCCAAGGTATTCAACACAGCAAGAGTAGAAGCCTTAGAACTGGATAACCTGATCGAAACCGCCAAGGCCACGATTACTTCGGCCGCAGCTCGTAAAGAATCGCGCGGCGCACATGCGCATCGCGATTATGAAAAGCGTGATGACGACAACTGGATGAAGCACACCCTGTGGTATTCCGAGGGCAATCGCCTCGACTACAAGCCTGTTGTTACCAAGCCGCTGACGGTAGATACGTTCAAGCCAAAACCACGTACATTCTGATTTGTCGCGGCAGGGCGGTGCACCACTTAGCAGTGGCCCGCAGCTCTGCCGCACAATTAATAAAAAGGTATAGCCATGTCATCACGTACTTTGAAATTTAAAATCTACCGTTACGATCCCGATAAGGACGCCAAGCCTTACATGCAGGATCTGACGGTAGAGTTGCTGCCGACCGACAAGATGCTGCTGGATGCGCTGCAACGCATCAAGGCCGATGTCGATGATTCGCTGGCGCTGCGCCGTTCCTGCCGTGAAGGCGTGTGCGGTTCCGACGCCATGAATATCAACGGCAAGAACGGTCTGGCTTGCACTACCAACCTGAACGAGCTGAGCGAGCCGATCATCTTGAAGCCGTTGCCAGGCTTGCCGGTGATCCGCGACCTGATCGTCGACATGACGCAGTTCTTCAAGCAATACGAATCGATCAAGCCGTTCCTGATCAACGACAATATCCCGCCGGAAAAAGAGCGTCTGCAGTCGCCTGAACAACGCGAAGAACTGGATGGCCTGTATGAGTGCATCCTGTGCGCATGCTGTTCGACTTCCTGTCCGTCGTTCTGGTGGAATCCGGACAAGTTCGTCGGCCCGGCCGGCCTGCTGCAAGCCTACCGTTTCATCGCCGACAGCCGCGATGAAGCAACCGGTGCGCGTCTGGACAACCTGGAAGATCCGTATCGCCTGTTCCGCTGCCGTTCGATCATGAATTGCGTCGATGTCTGTCCAAAGGGCTTGAACCCGAATGCAGCGATCGGCAAGATCAAAGAGTTGATGGTACGTCGCGCCGTATAAGTCAGGATCAGCAGGGCGGCCGGGCTCTTGAGCCTTCCCGCCCTGGTTTTTGCAGCATTTTAGAACTGTTCGTCGACAGCGCCGAACGGCGATATCTAATAGAATAAGTGGTTTCCATGCCTATCACCCATCAAGCCGATCCCGCCAACCGAGCCCGACTGCGCTGGCGTGCGAGACGCGGTCTGCTTGAAAACGATTTGATACTGACCCGTTTCCTGGATGCGCATGAAGCCGGCATGACGGACGACGACGTCGACGCTTTTTCGCGCCTGATGGAGCTGGCCGACAATGAACTAATGGATTTGCTGCTGGTCCGTAAAGAGCCGGACGGCTTGCTGGACTTACCGCAAGTGCATGCCTTGTTAGCCAGAATACGCGAAGCTTGAGGCTTGATCATCTCTCCGCCGGCGCTTGTCGCGCTGTCGCCGGAGATCGTGAATAGCTTGCCAACGCATCTTTTGTTTTTTTGATTTAGAGTCACCTTTTGATTGAGGGAAGAGCCATGACCACCGCTGATACAAAAGCCACGCTATCGTTTTCCGATGGCAGCCCATCCGTAGAATTTCCTATATACAAGGGTACCGTCGGTCCCGAAGTCATCGATATCCGCAAGTTGTACGGCGCTACCGGAAAATTCACTTACGACCCAGGTTTCATGTCGACGGCGGCGTGTAATTCGTCGATCACCTACATTGACGGCGACAAGGGCGAGCTGCAGTACCGCGGTTACCCGATCGAACAGCTGGCGGTCAACTGCGACTTCCTGGAAACCTGCTACCTGCTGCTGAACGGCGAACTGCCGACCGCGGCCGAAAAGACCAAGTTCGACGCCACCGTGACCCAGCACACCATGGTGCACGAGCAGATGCAATTCTTCTTCCGCGGTTTCCGCCGCGATGCGCATCCGATGGCCGTGCTGGTCGGCACCGTCGGCGCCTTGTCCTCGTTCTACCATGACTCGCTGGACATCACCGATCCGCGCCACCGCGAAGTGTCGGCCATCCGCCTGATCGCCAAGCTGCCGACCCTGGTCGCCATGGCTTACAAGTACAACGTCGGCCAGCCGTTCGTCTATCCGCGCAACGAGCTGTCGTACAGCGCCAACTTCATGCACATGATGTTCTCGACCCCGTGCGAAGAGTACAAGGTCAACGACGTGCTGGTGCGCGCGCTGGACCGTATCCTGACTTTGCATGCCGATCACGAGCAGAATGCATCAACCTCGACCGTGCGCCTGGCTGGTTCCAGCGGCGCCAATCCGTTCGCCTGTATCGCAGCCGGCATCGCCTGCCTGTGGGGCCCTGCCCACGGCGGCGCCAACGAAGCAGCGCTCAACATGCTCAAGGAAATCGGCACGGTCGACAATATCCCAGCGTTCATCGCTCAGGTGAAAGACAAGAACTCCGGCGTCAAGCTGATGGGCTTCGGTCACCGCGTCTACAAGAATTTCGACCCGCGCGCCAAGCTGATGCGTGAAACCTGCTACGAAGTGCTGAACGAACTGGGCCTGCATGACGACCCATTGTTCAAGCTGGCGATGGCGCTGGAGAAAGTGGCGCTGGAAGACGAATATTTCGTTTCCCGCAAGCTCTATCCGAACGTCGATTTCTACTCCGGCATCGTGCAATCGGCGCTGGGCATCCCGACCTCGCTGTTCACCGGCATCTTCGCCATGGCGCGTACCGTCGGCTGGATCGCACAATGGAACGAAATGATTTCCGATCCAGAGCAAAAAATCGGTCGTCCACGCCAATTGTTCGTTGGCTCGCCAACCCGTGATGTGCCACCGATGGACAAGCGCGGTTAATCAGTATAGTTAAGCAACGTGATTAAGCGAAATAAGCAGTAACAATATAAAAACAGCGAATCCTTGGATTCGCTGTTTGCATTTTTGCTGGTTATGCTATGCTCCTGCTCTGTGCCGTGTTATGCGGTTACAGCGCAATAAAAACATGTGGTGAGCGTGTTTAGAAGGGCAGGTTTGTAGTACCCGAATTGAAAAAACAGCAGTCGTAGCAAAAAGAACACAGTAATAGAGCCCTTCCCCACAACTTGATGTGCAATCCGCTAACCGGTCAGGCCGTGTCGCGGAAGGTTATGTTAACCCGCTAATCTCGCGAAACGCGAAGAAAGGTGAGCAAGATGATGCAACAATACC
>Ga0210409_10000962_pt1 | contig 40870 bp, 36 predicted proteins | sample IncBWH17MmetaG_FD_161649 | JGI IMG/M metagenome (GOLD analysis project Ga0210409, IMG submission 161649) | Forest soil microbial communities from Barre Woods Harvard Forest LTER site, Petersham, Massachusetts, United States - Inc-BW-H-17-M | ecosystem: Environmental > Terrestrial > Soil >... | reverse complement strand
CTGGCTCTGCCGCTTTCCGCGGTCGTTTCCGGCCTGGTGGACTTCGGGGTTTCGTTTCTGATGTTCCTGGTCATCATGGCGTACTACCGAATCAGGCCCGGCGCCGCGATGCTCTGGCTGCCGCTGTTCCTGCTGCTGGCGGTGCTGACCGCGCTCGGCGTGGGCCTGTGGCTTTCGGCGTTGAATGCGATCTACCGCGACGTGCGCTACGTGCTTCCTTTTCTGGTGCAGTTCTGGATGTTCGCTTCGCCGGTCGCGTATGCGAGTTCGCTGGTGCCGGCCAGATGGCGCTGGCTCTACGGCCTGAATCCCATGGCCGGGGTGATCGAAGGATTTCGGTGGTCGCTCACGGGGCGCGGCGATCCACCGGGAAGGATGTTCGTGGTCTCCGCGCTGGTGGTGGTTGCGGTGCTGCTGAGCGGTATTGGATATTTTCAGAAAATGGAAACCACGGTCGCCGATGTTGTCTGAGGCCGGCGCGCTTTAGATTATGAGCGAAATCGTGATTCACGTGGAAGGGCTTGGCAAGCGCTATCGCGTGGGCGAGCGCGAGCGTTACGTTGCGCTGCGCGACGTGCTGACGCGCGCGTTCACTGCACCATTCCGGCGCGGCCAGGGCGGCCGCAAGCGCGATGAATTGTGGGCGCTGCGCGATGTGTCGTTTGACGTGCGACAGGGCGAGGTAATCGGACTGATCGGGCGGAACGGAGCCGGCAAGACCACGCTGCTGAAGGTTCTTTCACGCATCACGCGGCCGACCGCCGGTTTCGCCGAAGTCCATGGCCGGGTCGGCAGCCTGCTCGAGGTCGGCACCGGTTTTCATCCCGAGCTTACCGGGCGCGAAAACGTTTATTTGAGCGGCGCGATCCTGGGCATGAAGAAAGGCGAAATCGTACGGAAGTTCGACGAGATTGTCTCTTTTGCGGAGGTCGGCAGATATATTGATACGCCGCTGAAACATTTCAGCACCGGCATGCAGATGCGGCTGGCGTTTGCCGTCGCGGCGCATCTTGAGCCTGAAATTCTGTTCGTTGACGAGGTGCTCGCCGTCGGCGACCTCGAGTTTCAAAGAAGGTGTCTCGGAAAAATGAACGAAGTTGCACACGCCGGGCGAACAATTCTGTTTGTCAGCCACAACCTGGCGGCGGTGAATGCATTGTGCCCGAGGTCCGTGCTGCTCGAAAAAGGTTCAGTTGCCATGGACGGGCCCACGCCCGAAATCACCGCCGCTTACCACGTGCGCGCTTCAGCTCTCAAAGATGCGGGCGCCGACCTGGCTGGAAGCAAACGCACAGGAACCGGGAAGGCGGTATTTACATCGGTGATTCTTACCCCGATCGGAACGGATGGGGAGGTCATGCCCGTTGCTCAGACCGGCTGTGATCTCCAGATCGAAACTACGATTCAGGCCCATACGAATCTTCCCCCCTCGAACGTTGCCGTGACGATCTACGACGGAGGCGGATATCGTCTTGTGGATGTGAACTTGAACCAGAAAGGCAGATTCCTTGGCCTGCGTGCGGGCGAAGGAGCTCGCGTGAAGTTTGTGCTGCATGAGCTGCTCCTGAAACCGGGCACCTATCTCATTGGCCTGTGGCTGGGGCGAAATAGTATTGAGGAAACCGATCATATCGAGCTGGCGTCCACCCTTGAAGTCGCTCCGGATGCGGCGACCCAGGTGCACTCCGTGGTGTTTCCCGGCCCCTATCTCTGCCGTTTCGAGAGCTCGGTTTCGGCGCTCCGGGGAAGTCCGTATGATGAGAGTGCTTCCGACGATTCCAGCATTTCGGCGCAGAAGGCAAAATCGTGAGCCGGCTCTGAAGCCGGTCCGGCGCTTGGATATCCGACAGGTTCGTAAGCATGGCTGCGGAACACTTGGATCCACACGTCAACAGAACATTCTCCGGTGATCCGGAGCGAATCGCGCCCGGAGGTCCGGATTGGGACACGGCGTATCCGGATCACATTCAACGATATGAGTTCGCCATGCGTTTCATTCCGCCGGGCTCGAGGGTCCTGGACGCAGGATGTGGCGCGGGATTTGGCGCAGCGTACATCGCCGATCACGGCGCCGGGCCGGTGGCGGCTGTGGACATCTCGAACGAGGCTCTTGAGATAGCGCGGAGGCATTTTGCTCGCAAGTCCGTCGTCTGGATTCAGGACGACTGTCACACGCTTCAGAAAGCCGCTGAGTTCGCGCCGTTTGACGCCGTATGCAATTTGGAAAACATCGAACATCTGCGCGAACCGGAAAAGTTTCTTCGTCGCCTGACGGAACTATTGAAGCCCGACGGGGTTTTCATCACCAGCACTCCGAATCGTCTTTTGATGAACAAGCTGCGCGGCGAGGACCCGGACGCCCCGAGCAGGAACAGATATCACTGCCGGGAGTACACGTCCACGGAGCTGATGGACCTCTTGCAGAAATTCTTCAGCCAGGTGCGGCTCGCGTATCAGCGGCCTGTGCTCGCGACGCGTGTGACTCTGGCGTTGTATCCGTTCTTGAACCTGACCTGGACAAACCCGGCCATGCGACTCGGCAGGTTGATCCAGCGAATTCTGCGGCGGCCGAACATTCCGGCAAATCTCGACGCGGCGCTCCCTCCCCGCGAGTGGGAAGTGCTCGATCAGGATCCCGGTGCGCTCGAAACGTGGAACTTCATCGCCGTCTGCTCGCGCGTCCAGAGGAGCCTGTAGTGCACATCGCGATCATCTCAGATGCGGCCACGCCAGGAGGCGCCTCGTCTGCTTCCGTTCGATTGGCCGAAACTCTGAATCGACTCGGTGAGCGCGTCACCTGGATTGGGCCAGTCGAAGACACCGAGACTCGCACCTGGGAAATGCGCATGCTCCGGCCGGCACGCCTCCTTCCCCGTCGCGTCGCGCGACGATTGCTCTCAATCCCTTCTCGCGAAAAATGGGATGGTACGGCGGTCCAGAAACTCCTCGACGGGTTTCTGCGAGAACTGCGCCCCGACGTAATTCACGTGAGCAATCTTCATTCCGCCACTTGGGCGGGTTGGTCCGAAGATCTTCTTCGCGTTTGCCGGAGGAACGCACCGAGCGTCTGGACTCTGCACGACGCCTGGAGTTTCACCGGGCGCTGCGTTTATTTTTACGAGTGCCGCAAGTTTCTCACCGGGTGCGACGCGACCTGTCCCACGCCGAACGAGTATCCGGCGCTGGCCCCGGACAGAATCGCGGCCGCTTGGGACAGCAAGCGACGGCTTCTCGCCGCGCTGCCCGATCTAGCTGCGGTGAGCCCGTCACAATGGCTTGCAGGGAACGCAGCAGCAGGAATTTGGAAGGGTCATAGGATCGAGGTAATCCCGTATGGTGTTCCCCTAGAAACGTATCATCCCATGGATCGAGGAACAGCCCGTCGACTCCTTGGCGTCAACCGCCAGGGAACGGTCCTGCTCGCGGCCGCGCACGGCCTGGATGACCGCAGGGCCGGAACCGATTTGTTGCTCGGCGCCCTCAAAGAATCCTCCCTGGGTCCTGTCACTCTGATCACCATGGGCGGCGGCTCAGTGCGGATCGAAATCGAAGGCGTTAACCATCGCCATCTCGGCTACGTGAGTGACGAACAAACGAAGGTACACGCCTTCAATGCCGCTGATATTTTTGTTTCATCGGCGCCGGTGGGCAATCAACCTCTCGTTTGCCTGGAGTCCATCGCCTGTGGCACACCCGTGGTCGCCTTCAACGCTTGCGGACTTCCCGAAGTCGTGCGTCCCGGCCAAACCGGATGGCTGGCGGCGACAATCTCCTCGGAGTCTTTGGCTCGGGCCCTCGAAGAAGCCGTTCGCGACTTGAGTCGCGGAATCAATTTGAGGGATTCCTGTCGTCGCGTAGCCGAGACCGATTACTGCCCTGAAACTCAGGCTGCGCGTTACCTCGAGTTGTACTCGGAATTAATTGGACGAGGAACAGCTCCAATGGAGAGATTTAGCGCGAACGGAATCGCACTAAAAGCGGAAAAAATGTAATGTGGAGAATCGTGGTTGCAGCCCGCTACTTCCATATGGTTCGCATCATCTGATCGTCAGCCACCGAGTCCAGCGCGGAGCGGCTAGCGGTTATCTAACGAATAGGAGCGAAGAGTGAAAATCTTGGTCACTGGCGGTCTGGGCTTCGTGGGAACGCATCTGGTGGGGGAATTGCGGAAGCGGCAGAACGATGTGTGGTTTACGGGCGTGCATCAGCATGCAGACCCGAAATATTTGCGCTGCGACGTCGGGGAATACCGGCAAACCGCTCGCATCTTCGAGAACCACAAATTCGATTGCGTCTATCACCTGGCCGCTGAATTCGGCCGCTGGAACGGCGAGGACTTCTACGAAACCTTGTGGAAAACCAATGTGATCGGCACAAAACATATGATCCGGTTGCAGGAACGATACCGCTTCCACATGGTCTTTTTTAGCAGCTCGGAGGTGTACGGCGACTGGGCCGGTGTGATGAGCGAAGACGTGATGGACAAGCACGAGATCAAACAGCTCAACGACTATGCCATGACGAAGTGGGTCGCCGAAATGCAGATTCTGAATTCCGCGGAGGCCTTTCACACGGAAACGGTTCGAGTCCGGCTATTCAACTTGTATGGCCCGGGGGAACCCTACAGCACGTATCGGAGCGCTCTGATTCGCTTTATCTATTCAGCGCTTTTTGGCCTGCCGTACACCGTGTACGCCAATCACACGCGTAGCTGGCTCTACGTGGACGACGCCATCAACGCGCTCGCCAACATCGCGACGAATTTCAAGCCCGGCGAAGTCTACAATATCGCTTCGGCGGAAGACGTCGGCATGAAGCATCTGTCCGACACGATCGTGCGGCTGTGCAAGGGCGACGACAAACTGGTCACGGTCAAAGACCAGGAAGGCATGACCACTCATCACAAGAAAGTAGACAACGCCAAAGCCAAACGCGATCTGGGCCTTCAGTTGAAGGTGCCGCTGGAAGAAGGTTTGCGGCGGACAGTCGAGTGGATGCGGGAGACGTACAAGGAATGAAAGTCGTCAACGTCGTCGGCGCACGGCCCAATTTCATGAAGATTGCGCCGCTCGTCGCGGAGATGCAGAAGTTTCCTGACATTCACGCGTCCCTTGTGCACACCGGCCAGCACTACGATTTTGAGATGTCCCAGGTGTTCTTCCAGGATTTGGACATTCCCAAACCGGATATTTACCTGGCGGTCGGCTCCGCTAGCCACGCCGTACAGACTGCCAACGTCATGACGGCGTTCGACAAGGTCCTCGAACAGGAGAGACCTGATCTCGTGGTAGTCGTGGGCGACGTGAACTCCACGCTGGCCTGCGCGCTGGTGGCCGCTAAGCGATGTATTCCCGTGGCGCACGTGGAGGCAGGTTTACGCAGCTTCGACAGAACCATGCCCGAGGAAGTGAACCGCCTGTTGACGGACCAGGTTTCGGACCTGTTGTTTGTGACTTCCGCGGACGCCATCGACAACCTGCTCAAGGAAGGGATCGCCCGATCGAAAATTCACTTTGTTGGCAACGTGATGATTGACAGCCTGTGCCGATCCCGCGAAAAAGCGCTGAAATCGGACGTACGGGAGCGCATGGGCTTGAATGGACAGCCGTTCGCGCTGGTAACCCTGCACCGGCCGTCCAATGTTGACGACCCGGTCAGGCTGCGAAAAATTTTGGAGGCGATACGAGAAGTCAGCCGCCACTTGAAAATTGCGTTTCCAGTTCATCCGAGGACAGCGGAGAGAATTCGATCGTTGGAAGGCTCGAACTCCACGAGGGAATTGGACGGTATTATCCTTACTCCGCCGCTCGGTAGGGTGGATTTTCTCAGTCTTCTGATGAATGCCGCTTTTGTGATGACGGATTCCGGAGGATTGCAGGAGGAGACGACCTATCTTCGCATCCCGTGCCTCACGTTGCGCGAGAACACGGAACGGCCCGTTACGGTCACCCTCGGCACGAACACAATCATTGGGAATGATCCCGCACAAATTGTTGGAGGCGCCATGAAAATACTGGACGGTGAACGCAGGCAGACCGAGATCCCCGAGCTTTGGGACGGCCACGCAGCCGAAAGAATCGTCGAAGTCCTTCGCCGAGAATTCCGCTAGAACATTTGTTCCACGAAAGCCGGAGCAATGCGGCTGGCGTCGTGATATTCGCTGGCCGGCTCGAGCGCCGCCAGCGCGTCGCGGAGAAGTCTTTGTGATTGAGCCGAGGCAGCAGGTCCTTTACGGCAATTACCGACTCGCCGTCTGGTTACTAGCGGGCTTGGTCACGTTTTGCGAGACCCACTGCGCTAATTGATCAGAAATCAAGTCGTTGGCCTTGGAATCCGGATGGTCATCGAGCGGAGTGACCCACAGTGATTTTTCCGGACCATGGTCCCTGAGCCCATCAATCAGCTCGACCACCGGAACTTGTTCCGCGGCCATCACATCTTCAATCTTCCGGTGTTCAGCCTTAAAAGGATACGTGTCACCGTTGATCTGGTGCAGTTCCGGCAGAATCGCAACCAAGAGCTTCGCTCCATCGCTTCGAGTCGAATCAGCCAGGGTTACAAGTGCCTTCTTGCAGGCTTGGAATCCAGGTTTATCTTCGTCGTAGAGCGATGCGTAGTATTTCTTCCAATCGGGCCGCACTCCAGCGTGCCGCAAAAGCCCATCAAAACGGTTGGTGGCAAAGGCAATCAGGTAAGAGCGATCGATCAGAAACCCCTTATGCTCCACCGGTACCGGCTCCGGATCGTTGATAAAATATACCAACACGACCAAATCCGGATGGTAGGTCCGGCCGGTCGTCTCGTAATAGGTTACTTCCTGGACTGTATCGTAATTCCCCACGCCGGTATTCATCACCTCAACTTTGTTGTACCCCGGAGGGGGATCCACATTCAGTTTTCGCTCGAGAAATTTCGCCGCGGTGTCTTCCTCGCGAACCCCCCAGCCAAGAGTGGTGGAATCGCCGAGCATCATGATGCGGTAGACGCCCGGCGGCTTTTCGCGCGTAAACTCGTGGTCCCGCAAACCGTCGGAATTGATGGATACCGGAACACCCATAAGAAACGCCGAGCGGTTTGGCACATGAGCAAAGCTCAACTGAGGATTTGCCATCGGACGCTTCAATTGCACGGCGTACTTCCACATCTCCATCGAGAAGTCCAAGCTGTGAGCGAAAATCACTCGAAGCGCCACCTCCATCGCCAAACAGCTGAACAAAATCGAGACCAGGAGCACCACAACATTCAGCAGGATGCCTTGGCGCCCTGCGAAGCGCTGTGCCGTCGGTGTCCGATCCTCAGCTGACGCTGAGGTATCACGAATGGTGCTGTTCATGCAGGCTTTCCCTTTTGGTTCCTCGAAGTCCTCTTAACTTCGCTTGTTCCCCTTCCGAAGTGCTGGCCGTAGATCGGCGTGCGGGCTCGCTCCAATCCTTCAGGAGGCGTCGTGCAAGCCGTCGCGGCCTCCGCCTGCGCCTTTCTGGGCCGACCAAGGATCAATCGAGCTCGAAGGCCGACTTGTAGTCCTTGCGGAGTTCGGGATCCTGATCCTCCTTGCTCAGGACGCAATTGCCGACGGCGAGCAGTTCGATATCCGTCCCCATGAAGCAGCGGAAGGCATCTTCGGGAGTGCAGACGATAGGCTCGCCACGGACGTTGAAGCTGGTGTTGACCACCACAGGACATCCGGTCAGTTCGTTGAACCGTTGGAGGAGAGCGTAATAGCGCGGGTTGGTCTCCCGATGCACGGTCTGGATACGGGCGGAGTAGTCCACGTGTGTGACGGCCGGAATGTCGCTGCGCGGCACGTTGAGCTTCTCGATGCCGAATAGCTTCTGCTGCTCGGATGTCATGGGTTTACGGCGCTGCTCGACCACATCCGCAACCATCAGCATGTACGGGCTATCCTCATCCAGTTCGAACCATTCGGCGACGTGCTCCCGAAGGATCGAAGGGGCGAAGGGGCGAAACGACTCGCGGAATTTCACCTTGAGATTGAGCTGCGATTGCATCTTGGGCGACCGGGCGTCGCCGAGGATGGAGCGGGCACCCAGGGCGCGAGGCCCGAATTCCATGCGACCCTGAAACCAGCCGACCGCCTTCTCTGCCGCGAGAGCCCGCGCGCAGGCGTCCAACATTTCGCAATCCGTGAGCACGGTGTATTTCGCGCCTGCGGCCGTCAAGCGGCGCTCGATATCGGCTTGCGTGAATTCGGGGCCGAGATAAGAGCCCTTCATGGCGTCATTGCAGCCATTGAGTTTCCGGGGCTGTCCTGCAAATGAGTAGTAAGCGGCGAGCGCGGCGCCCAGTGCTCCGCCCGCATCGCCCGCGGCGGGCTGCACCCAGATCCGTTCAAAGCGGCCGTCGCGCAGCAATCGTCCGTTGGCGACGCAATTGAGGGCCACCCCACCGGCGAGGCACAGATTCTTCGCGCCCGATTCGGCCGCGAGCGAACGCGTCATCCGCAGCACTGCTTCCTCGAGCACCTCCTGCACTGACGCGGCAAGGTCCATATGGCGCTGGGTAAGCAGTTCATCTGGATTGCGGGGCGAACCCCCGAACAATTGATCGAATGCACCGTTGGTCATGGTGAGGCCAGTGCAGTAATTGAAGTAGTCCAGGTTGAGGTGAAACGAGCCGTCGGGTTTTAGATCGATTATGTGATCGAGAATCGTCTTGGCGTAGCGCGGTGAGCCATACGGAGCCAGACCCATGACCTTGTACTCGCCGGAATTCACCTTGAAGCCGGTGTAATAAGTGAAAGCCGAATAGAGCAAGCCGAGTGAGTGGGGGAAATGGATCTCCTTGAGGATTTCGAGGTGGTTCCCGCTGCCGCGCGCTACCGACGTGGTGGCCCATTCGCCTACGCCGTCCATGGTGAGAATGAGCGCATCTTCGAACGGCGAGGCGTAAAACGCGCTGGCTGCGTGGCTCTGGTGGTGCTCGGCAAAGAGCAGCCGGTGAATCCAATCGAAATTTTCGCCGTAGCGCTTCAGCTCATCCTGGAGGAGGCTGCGCTGGAACAGTTTCTCGCGCACCCAGAGCGGAATCGCCATCTGGAAGGAACGCAGCCCCCGTGGCGCGAAGGCGACGTAGGTCTCCAGAAGGCGCTCGAACTTCAGGAAAGGTTTGTCGTAAAAGACGATGTAGTCGACGGCGGAGAGATCCACGCCTGCGAGAGAGAGACAGAACTCCACGGCATGGGAGGGAAAGCGCGAGTCATGTTTCTTGCGGGTGAAGCGCTCTTCCTGCGCCGCGGCGACGATCTCTCCATCGCAAAGAAGAGCCGCCGCACTGTCGTGGTAGAACGCGGAAATGCCGAGGATGCGCATCCGTGCGACTGTTAAAACAGGGTGTAAATGAATGGCGCGATGGCGCTACTCTGTGCCAGCACCAGCAAGACACCCATCACCAGCATCATCACGAGAATCGGAAGCAGCCAATATTTCTTGCGGCTCCGCAGGAACCCCCAGAATTCTCGTAGAAACGCCATCATCAGAGTCTCCCTCTAATACTGGTTGGACATCGTATTCAGTGGCGGACCCGGCGGGTTCCGCTCAATCCAGTAACTGTCTGCTGCGGGGTCCGCGTGGAGGCGAAGGGGGTCCTTACCGAGTAGCCGAAACAAAACGGCTGTGGGTGTAACCACGACGTAAAAAAGCACGGCCGTGATTACCGGACTGACTATCCGCCCTAGAAGTATCCCGAACTTCGTCCAGATCCGATTGAGCGGGGCTAACCAGACGGGACGAACCAGCCCGATGATTAAAAATACCGCGCTTAAAGCAAGCGCCCACAGTCGAACCGCGTGGTGCGCTCGGAGCGGCAACAGACCGACCAGGGCAAAAAAAGCGCAAAAAACGAGCCCGAAGGCCCGGTCGGAAGATCCATGGCCTTCCTGCTTTCTTTGCAAGTCTTCGTGAAGAGCCGCGCGGACCATCGTTCTAGTGTAGCTCCTTGATCATGCGATCCTAATATGCCCCGCTCGTTAAAAACGCAGAGGCCAATAGGTCGAGTACTGCGAAGGTCGCACTGCCTCGGTGCGAAGAGGGGCGGGTTGATGGTAAGACCCCTGCGAATTGAATTGTCAAGGCGAACCGCAAGAATGCACGACCCCTGCACTTAAAAATGCAGTCTTGCGACCGAAGAACGCCCAAAAAACTCGCTCGTAAAGAATAACATCATTATCAGAAATTTTCCGGCACGTTTTCACATCCATTGGCTGCTCTGCGATCGTCGATGTTGGAGATGGAATCGAAAGTTCCGAGAAATGCCACGCGATCTGCGACCTGTGGGCGATCCTACGTTGGGTTGAGTCAGGCACTTTTGGGGGTGACGCGACGATGGAAATCAGGCTAATTTCCGTCCTCTCACGTTCCATCTCGCGGCAAGACGCGATCATTTTCCCGTGGTTTTCGTCTCGTCGAGCCACGGCTCCAGAATATCCGCGGCCACTCGGTTTCCGTGAGCCGTCCAGTGTCCATCGCACGGCAGAAAATAGGAGCGGTAGTTGCCGTTGGCTCGCGCATCCATCTCCGGCAGCAGGTCCTTGATGGCAATCCCGTTTTCGCGTCCCCACTGTTCCATCACCGGGCCCAGGCGGTTTGTGCCGGCCTGATGCAAACGCGCAAAGTCGTTGCCCTCGGGGAGCAGAAACACGGCCGCCCTGGCGCCATGTGCGTCGGCGGTTGTCTTGATGTCCTCAAGCGCTCTTTTCATCCGGGCCAGATCCACGTCGGTGTAGTCGTTATATCCCGAATAGACGCCGTGCTCGCGCCAGTAGAGCTGCGCGTAGAGAAATTGACCTACGTGGTAGGAAGCCAGGTAGGCGCGCAAAAATGCCTCGATGTGATCCCATACCCCTTCTCCGGCGTTCGGATTGACGCGCCCGGTGTAGTAGATGGAAAAATCGTCGGCGTAGTAGGGCCGATAACGGCCGGCATGATGAATTTTTCCCCACTCCGGCGACATGTCGCGGAAGTCGTTATCCGGCGGTACGCCTACCACCACCAGATCGTGATCGAACGCCGCCGCCATGCTCTTGTACAACAGCGCATATTGCAGCGGCCCGAAATCACCACTGGTTCCGAAGTTCAGGTGCTCGCGGCCCGTGTCTTTCTCGAGGACGTTGCTCAACCGGTATTCCGCCGAAAGCCCTTGTCCTTCGATCATAGAGTCTCCGAGCATGATCGTGCGAGGCTGCGAGGAATGAAGGCTGCGCTCGACGTCGCGCGCGCCATAGCTGTTGGTGAAGTACTCGACGTCGTAACAGCCGCCCTTGTGGAAGTAGTGCCCATTGGGACGGTGCCACACTCCGAAAACCGGGTTGATGTCCGCAAAGAACAAGTTGTAGTTGAGGTGATAATTCGGTCTGCTCGACCGCCAGTTGGGCAGATGAACCAAAACGAGAGAGACGAGTTCAGCCAGAACGGCGAAGACGAGAAAATTGACGCCGATCAACCGCAGAACGTACATCACCGACTGGAGCCGCGAACGCCTCGCCGGAACCGTCGAATTAGCGGCAACGTTTTCGTTCATCGGTTTCAATTCGAAAATTCATTGGAGCCACGAAAATCAGTCCGGCCTCTCGACCAGGTGACTCCCCAGATCCAGCCAATCGATTTCGAGGGCGATGGTTAATCTTAAGAGGGTTGGAGAATAGTCGCGCGATCAAGCCAAAACCATAACATCCAGCCGACGCGGTCTGCAATATTTGGCGTTGACGCGTCGGACGTCGTCGGCGAACCCGGGCGAACTCCGTCGCGCTCGATCACCGCGGAGCGGCCCACGCGTTCGGAGCTGCTCCAAAGCTTCTTGCGATCAATTCTGGAACCCGCTTTCCATTGATCGCCGGCCGTATACCCACAAGTACCGAGGTTACTAGTACATGGCGCGAAGTCTAAGAGTTTTCTCATATTCGGAAGTAGGACTACGGTCAATCATAGCCCCTGGCAAACAGCCTAATTGTAAGTCTTTGAGAATCTATAAGTTCAATTCCTGGAGTTTGGTTCGACACGTGCACTAAGATGACCGTTACGGTCGAAGACTCGTGAGTGTGGATGGATGCCCGGTGGAGGTTTTTATGCGATTGAGACTCTTGGGATTCTGCGCGGTTCTAGTCTGTTTCGCACTGGTTGGCGGCTCGGCTTGGGCGGACAGCGTCACCGTTCTAAATCCATCGTTCGGAACCTTCAACACGCTAACTAATACTGGGTGCGGTACGGGCTGCGCCTACAACTTCAGTGGTGTTCCGGATTGGACGAATGTGAGCACGGCAGGCTCGTTTCAGCCCGGCACCGGTCCTACCTACTTCAGTGTACCCTTGCCGGACGGCAACACTCTCGCATTCGTTAGTGACGGAAGCCTATCTCAGGACCTCGGAGCGCTGCTCCCCGACACGACTTACACCCTGACGGTGGAAGTGGGCGACCGGCTTGACGGGCAGAGCGGCAACTTTACGATCGCGCTCGACGACGGCGGTACTATGGAGTGCAATAACTCGGGACCGAGTTCGGAGATCGCCGCGGGAACGTTTGGCGCGGAGAGTTGCAGCTTCACCACCGGATCGGATCCAGTCGGGGATCTCATCGTCGTCCTCGGCAACAACAACACCAATTTGCAGGCCGACTTTGCGGACGTCACAGTGAACGCGGTGAGTGCTCCGGAACCGACTTCGATCGCCCTGCTCGGTGCTGGATTGATGTTCGTCGGCCTCTTCGCCGCGTACCAGCGGCGCAAAGGCCTGCATAGCGTCAGTTAGCATTCTCGAAACGGGCCCCGGTGTCGCCCAGCCACTGGGGTATCCCGCGCTTGCTGATCAGTCCTGCCGCGCTTTCCATCCCCGCAACGCCTCAAATTAGCGCGCCAGCTCTCCTGCTTAGTCCTCGGTTAATCAGGTCGCCAGTTCGATCCGACTATTGCTTGGTCGCGCCGAACGCCACCAAAAACAGTGCGCCCAGAAGCAGATCAATGCATCCGAGCACCAGATCGCTCGCGTGCATGCGCTGCTGCATGTAGAGTACGACCGAGGGAATTCCAAAGCTCAGCTTTTCGAGGACTGCGGGAATCATCATCAGCCGGAAACGCACCGGGTCCTTAGCGATCACGAAGAACGCGAACTGCCACGCCAGCGCCACGCCGGCGAACCCATAATAAAAACCGGGGTGCGTGATCGCCGGGGGATCCTGGCGTCCGATCGCATCGAAAATGAAATAGAGCGGCGTCAGCGACAGCACACCCCATATTCCTGCGCCCCAAAAAACGATTTTCGCGAATTTCATTTCGGCCTCGCAGCTCCCCGGAATCAGAACCCCGTCGCGCCGAACGCCTGCTTTACGCGCGGCTTCAAAAGATAGAGCAGGATCCAGACAAGTAATGCCACCACGATGGCCCCCACGAGGATACTCAGCACTTGGAAATGAAGCAGTGCGGTCAGCAATCCCAGCGCGTTCAGGAGCGCCCCTAGACCACAGAGTACGATCACCAGAATTCGCGCCCAGTTTTGCAATTTCCAAAGCCCGATGGCGCCCACCAGGTAGAACGCGGCGAAAACCAGAAATGCCACCCCAAATACCGCTCCGGCGCTTCCAGCCAGCATGTCGAACCCCGGGCGCGCCGCCAAATTCGCCAGGAAGGTCGCGCTCACAAACATTACCAGAGCCGTCCCGGCAAGCAGCGCCGCGCTAAGAAAGCCAAGCAGCGCCAGAATTGTCACTCCCGTGGGACGTTCCATGAGACCTCCAGAGAACTATAAACCATTTCAATTGAGCGCTATCCGGTCCGCTTTTTCCTCGCCGGAGCCGGATTTCGCGCGACGGTACGTCAAGCTCCCGGTGAGGTCAAGAAGAAAGAAATCCCAACTCGCCATGTAAGTTCGATGTAAACTCCACCAGCAAGTGCAAAGGTTCGACCCGGTGCGGTGGGCGCCGGGCTGCCCTTGGGGAGTTCCAAGTGAGTGCGCCGGCGGCAAGGTATCTGCGAATTTTTGCCGTTATTGCGTTCGGGGTGCTGCTTGCCTCGGCGGCTGCCGCGCGATTCTCTCGCGTCAGCGACCAGTCTTCGCAAGCGCCTCCCCCGCAAGACAGCGCGCCGCAGAAGAGCTCAGTAACGGCGTCTCCAGCTCCTGACGCGCCCGCGACCGCTCCTGCTTCCTCCAGCACCGATGCCGAACTGACCACCGAGGAGTCATCCGTCCCCCTGCGCGTACTCGTGAATCTGGTGCCCGTTCGCGTGATCGTGCGCGACGCCAAAGGACACGCTGTCTCCACGCTGCACAAGCAGGATTTTCAGCTGTTTCAAGACGGCAAACCCCAGATCATTTCAAATTTTTCGGTGGTGACGCCCGCTTCCATTGGGAATCCGGTCGTCGCCACCAGCGCCGCGCCAGCCGTCGCGCCCCAACCCGGCGCGCCAGCGCCTCCGGGGTTTCTGCCGCCTTCGCGTTTCGTAGCGCTGCTTTTCGACGATGCCTACATCAATATGCAAGACGCGATGCAGGCTCGCATTGCCGCCTCGCGTTACGTTGACTCTTCGCTTGCTCCCACCGATCGCGCTGCCGTTTTCACGGTCTCGGGCCAGTTCCAGGTGGACTTCACAGACGATCGCGGGAAGCTGCAGGCGGCGCTGAAAGGCATTCAGCCTCGCGCGGTCACCGCTGCGGCCGAAGCCAGCTCGGCCGATTGTCCCCCGATGGAATACTACGAAGCCGATGCCATCGAGAACCGGAACGACCAGCAGGCCATCAGCGTCGCCATTCAGGATGCCCTGGTCTGCATGATCCATACAGGCAGCGCGCCGACGGGGACCGCCCAATCCACCCAGCTGGTCGCAGCTCAGGCTCTAGTGATGGCCGCAGCCCTTCGCAAATCGGAAGCGGGCCAGCAAGAAACAGAAGCCGTGTTTCGCCGCCTCCGAGAAATCCTCGGGCGCATGGCGGCTCTACCGGGGCAGCGAAACATCGTGCTCATCTCTCCCGGGTTCATCTTCCCGAACCTCGAAACCGAGTATTCGGACATCATTGACCGAGCCATCCGCCAGAGCGTTTTCATCAACACTCTCGACGCGCGCGGCTTGTACACACCCGATCTCAACGGCGACATCAGCCAACCCACGAACGACCCCAACCCCGCGTTTGGCGGGATCCGCTCGAGCTATCGCCTGCAAGGTCAAACCCGTCAAACCGAAACGCTGTCTGCTTTCGCGACGGACACCGGCGGGTGGGCTTTCCACGGGAACAATGACCTCGGCCGCGGTTTGCAGGAAGTCGCTTCGGCCCCGGACGCGTACTACTTTCTCGCGTTCGTTCCCTCGAATCTTAAATTCGACGGACATTTCCATTCGCTCAAGGTAACTCTGGCCACCAAAGACAAATTCGCCATCCAGGCGCGGCGCGGTTATTTCGCGCCCCTGCACGGCGAAACTCCTGAGGAGGTTGCCAAGCGTGATATTGACGACGCCATTTTTTCGCAGGAGGTGCGACACGGCCTGGCCGTCGGGCTGCAGACGCAGTATTACAAAACCGGCGCGATGGACGCGAAGCTCGCCGTGCTCGCCCACGTGGACCTGATGCACGTGCGCTTTACCAAAACCGATGGCCGCAATCAGGACGCTCTCACCGTGGTTGCCGCCGTCTTCGACCGCGACGGCAATTTTGTCACCGGCAAGGAAGAGGTCGTTTCCATGAAGCTGCGCGACGAGACGTATCAAAGGCTCTGCCGCTCCGGAGTCACGGTGAAAACGAGTTTTGATCTGAAACCCGGAGATTACGTCGTGCGCCTGGTGGTCAGGGACTCGAATGCCGCGGTGCTTTCGGCCGAAAATGGCGTCGTAGAAATTCCGTACTAAGATCGCAAGAAGGAAGGTGAATCATGAGGCTCCGGCAGACAAAGCCAATCTTGGCCGCCGCGCTTTTCATTTTCGCCGCGGGGTGGTCCGCGCATCGCGCCATCATCGCGCCGTCAATTGTCCATGCGCAGCAGTCTCCTTCGCCGCCCTCCGCGCCGCCTGCCGCGCAGGCGCCCGCCTCGCCCGTGATCCGCGAAGAATCGCGCGTGGTTCGCGTGGACGCCATCGTCACCGACAAGAAGGGCAACTATATCCACGATCTGACCGCCAAGGATTTTCACGTCTTCGATAACAATCAGGAGCAGGCCATCGTCAATTTCTCCTACGGTTCCGCCGCGGGATCGTCCGGCGCTCTGGAACGCCGCTACTTGGTCCTGTTTTTTGACGATTCCACCATGGACCTCGGCGATCAGGCCCGCGCCCGCGATGCCGCTCAGAAATTCATCGACGCCAATGCCGGACCCGATCGCGTGATGGCTGTCGTGGATTTCACCGGCACCCTTCGCGTAATCCAGAATTTCACGGCGGACGCGACTCGCCTCAAACAGGCCGCTGCCTCGATGAAGCCGTCCGCGGTCTCAGCAAACGCAGAGAACTCCACATTTGCGAACACCTCCGGATCCGGAAATTTCGGTGGCGTACCAGCTCTCGCCAATTCCGAGTCCGATTTCGGGGTCTACACTCTCCTGCTCGGAATTCGCAGCCTGGCCAAGAACCTAACCAATGTGCCGGGCCGAAAAATCGTCGTTCTTTTCACCGGCGGCTTCCCGCTCTCGCCGGAAGCCGAGGCCGAACTGACGGCAACCATCTCCGCATGCAATCAGGCCAACGTCGCCATTTATCCCCTGGATGTCCGCGGACTGATCGCGACAACCCCGGGTCCCGGAGCCCAGCTCCGCCGTGACGACGGATCCGCCGCGCGATCGCGCTTCGCGTCCGGAAACCCGGCTGGGGATTTCGCAACCGCACATCTGGGACTTGTTCTGGCCTCCTACGAGTTGCCTGTTGCCGCCGAGCCCGCTGATCCGCCGCAAAAGGGAGGCGGAGGAGGGGGTGGTGGAGGCGGCCACGGAGGTGGCGGAGGTGGAGGCGGCTCCGGCGGAGGCGGTGGCAAAGGTGGCGGTGGTTCGTCGGGAGGCGGCGGTAGCGCTCCCGGCGTCGGAGGCACGGGCATGCCCGGCTCGACTCCCTACACCCAACCCGGCGGAATACCCGCCCAGGCGATCATGCCCACCGTTCCGGACACCGGGTCCGCAAGTCAGTCCGTCCTCTACGCCCTCGCCCAGGGCACCGGCGGCTTCCCGATGGTGAACAGCAACGACCTTCTCGGCGGTCTCACCAAAATCGCGCACGAGCAGGATGAATACTATTTCCTCGGCTATACGCCCACCGATTCGCCCGAGGGATCCTGCCATGCCCTGCGAGTGAAGATGGAGCGCCCCGGTCTTCAGGTTCGTTCGCGCAGCGGGTATTGCACCGCCAAATCGAAGGACATGCTCGCCGGCAAGGCCGCTGGTAAGGATCTCGAGTCCCGGGCGGCCGCCGCGGACAAAGGCACCATCGGCGGCACTCTGCAGGCGCCGTTCTTTTACACCTCGCCCAACGAGGCGCGCGTCAACGTGGCCATGGAGTTTCCCGCTTCGTCCGTGGACTTTTCCAAGGACAAGAACAAGTACCACGCGGACATGAATGTTCTAGGCATCGCCTACCGTCCCGACGGCACAGTCGCTGCGCGGTTCAGCGATGAAGTCACTTTCGATCTGCAAAAGGACGAATGGAAGGCCTTCATGCAGAGGCCCACGCGCTACTCCAATCAGTTTTCGATCGCCCCGGGGACCTATCGCTTCACCGTGGTCCTTTCTGCCGGTGGCCAGAGTTTTGGAAAGTACGAGACGCCGCTGGTCATCGATCCCTACGACGGAAAGAGCTTCAGCATAAGCAGCCTCGCTCTCAGCAATCAGTACGGGCAGGTGCAGGGCCTGGGCGGCGCCCTGGAGGCGGACTTGCTCTCCGATTACGCTCCCCTCATCGCCAACAACACGGAGATCGCGCCGTCGGCCAGCAACCATTTCAAGAAAACCGATAACGTGGTTTTGTACACGCAGGTCTACGATCCCCGTCTCGCCGGTCCCAATCCGCCGTTGGTGCTGGTCGCTTTGAACATTGTCAACGCCAAGACCGGCGAAATCATCGGCGGTTCTCACAACGTGGATACCTCGGCGTTCGTACAAAAGGGAAATACGGTCGTGCCGCTGATACTCAAAGTCCCGGTTGGGCAGCTCCCGCCCGGATCCTATCGCCTGGATTTCCAGGCCTCCGATTCGACCGGCGCCCTGACCGCCATTCGCCACGTTGGCTTCGACTCGGAGTAGCCGCCGAACTCCCGATCTCGACGTTTGCATTTAGACTCGTAATCCGGCATGGAGGAAGTCCCGTGAAAAGCCCGTTCAAAATCAAGGTTGCATTCCTATCGCTCTGCCTCGCGGTCCTCTCGATTTCCGTTTCATTGCCGCTGCGAGGTGAAACGAAGGATCTGATCACTGGCGCCTTCCAGGTGCAGCAGGAGCTGGTTCTGCCCGCCAGTCCCGAGGCCGTCTACGACGCCGTCACCGGAGACATCAGCGCCTGGTGGGATCACTCCTTCTCAGCGCATCCGAAAAAACTCTACATTGAAGCGAAGCCAGGCGGCGGCTTCTATGAAATTTTCGACGATGCCGGCAATGGCGCGCTTCATGCCACCGTGATTTACGCCGATCGAGGAAAAAGAATTCGCTTCACCGGCCCGCTTGGCTTTTCCGGCCAGGCGGTGAACATGGTCACCACGTACGATTTTCTTCCCGACCCCGCGGGCACGAAGCTGCGCCTCACCTGCAACGTGAGCGGCCAGATCACCGACGGCGAAGACAAAACCGTGGACGCGGTCTGGCATCATTTCCTCTTCGAGCGCCTCAAACCCTACATCGAGTCAGGCGCCTACAAGGCAAAAACGCAACACTAGCCAGCGTTTCCCCTGCGCGCTCCCTCAGGCGTTTGGTACGATGTGTCTACGGAGAAAACTTCGTTGGGAAAATCGCGCACCGCATCGCGTTCGTCGTCCCGCCCGTCAAGCCGGCGGTCCGCCCGGCCTCGCGCCCTGAAAAAATCCGCGGGCGCGGACCGCAAGCTGCGCGTCGCGCTCATCGGCTTCGGCACTGTGGGGCGTTCTGTCGCGAAAATTTTGTCGCACGATTCCGGCGGTCCGCTGCTCCTCACGCATATCTTCAATCGCGGCATCAAGAAGAAAAAGGTCTGCTCGCTCCCCTCGCATATCCGCTGGACGGAAAATATTGACGACATCCTTTCGTCGAACGCCGACGTCGTTGTCGAGCTGATCGGAGGGCTCGAGCCCGCCGGCGAATGGGTCCGCAAAGCGCTGCGCGCGGGCAAGTCCGTGGTCACCGCCAATAAGCTGCTGATTTCCGAGCACGGCCCGGAACTGCTGGACCTCGCGCGCAAAACGGGCAAACGTCTCGAATTCGGCGCCTCCGTGGCGGGTGGCATTCCGGCGATCATCGGCATTCAGGAAGGGCTGGCCGGCGACCGGCTTTACAAAATCGCCGGAATTCTCAACGGCACCTGCAATTTCATCCTCACCAAAATGGAAAAGGACGGCACCAGCTTCGACGCCGCGCTCAAGGAAGCGCAGTCGCTCGGCTACGCCGAGGCCAATCCCAGCGCCGATGTGGATGGCATGGACGCGCGCGCGAAACTCCTGATCCTGACGCAGGCCGGTTTGCGCCTGCGCGTGCGCAGCGAACAGATTCCCTGCCGCTCGATCAGCTCGGTCGCGGCGGTGGACTTCATGTACGCCGCCGGACTGGAATGCACCATTCGCCAGATTTCCGTCGCGCTGAAGGAAACGAAGAAGGGCGTGCGCCTCGCCGCCGCCGTGCAGCCGGCGCTGATTCCCTCCGCCTCGCTGATGGCTCACGCGCAGGGCAGCCAGAATATCGTCACGGCCACGGGCGAATTTGGCGGCAAAATGATTTTTTCCGGATACGGAGCGGGCGGCGATCCCACGGCTGTCGCCGTGATTTCCGATCTCTACGCCATCCTGCGCAGTTCCGGTGCGCCGGCCGAAGCTCTGCCGGGCGCGGCGGAAGTTCCCGACTCGGTGAACGGCGATTTCACCGTGCCGCACTACCTTCGCTTCGTGGTGCGCGACCGGCCCGGCATCGTCGCCTCGATCGCCGCGGTTCTCTCGAAGTACGAAATCAGCCTCGACGCGCTGCTGCAAAAACCCGGCTTCCCACACTCCGCGCTGCCGTTCGTGATGACGCTCGAAGCCTGCGACAGCGCGGTGCTCGAGCGCGCACTCGCCGAAATCGCGCGCCTCGATTTCCACGTCGAGCCCCCGCTCTGCCTCCCCATTTTTCTGGATTGAAGGTCGACCGTGGCGCCTCCCGACATCGACACGAAAGCCTTCCACGAATTCGAGCACGACGCCTGGCAGCAGGCGACGGACGGTTATCACCGCTACATCGGCGGCTTGACGGCGCAAACGATTGGCCCGCTGCTTGATTCCGTCGCAGCCGCAGGCGGAAGGAGCCTGCTTGATATCGCTACCGGCCCGGGATACGTGGCCGCGGAAGCAAAGCGCCGCGGATGGTCCCCCGTCGGCATCGATTTCTCCGAAGCAATGGTGGAGATCGCGCGGAAACTCCATCCTGGCGTCGAATTCCGCGTCGCCAACGCCGAGGCGCTGAGTTTCGGCGATGCCACGTTCGACCGGGCGGTGATGAGCTTCGGCATCTTGCACCTCCCGCAGCCCGACGTTGCCGTGCGCGAGGCCTATCGGGTTCTGCGACCGGGCGGGATGTTCGCGTTCACGGCGTGGGCAAAAGCGGACGAGGCGCTTGGATTTGGCGTCGCCCTCCGTGCCGTGGAGGATCACGGCGACCCGGGCATCCGGCTTCCGGATGGCCCGTCGTTTTTTCGTTTCAGCGACCGCGAAGAATGTGTGCGCACTCTGGAAAGCTGTGGATTTCGGAATGTGACGATCGCGCAGATTCCTATGGTCTGGAAGCTGGCGTCCGCGGCGGACGTTTTCGAGGCCTTCTACGCAGGCACGGCTCGCACCGGAGCACTTCTGCGCGCCCAACCACCCGCGGCCCGCGAGAGAGTCCGCGCGGCGATGGAAATAAGCGCCGCCGCGTACGCTCGCGACGGCCGTTTTGAAATCCCCATGGCCGCTCTGGTCGTTGCCGCCCGCAAGCCCGCTCCGGCGCGGTGATGTTTATTGGCGCCGGCCGCGCGCGGAGTTACGCTGCCACCGGCTTGCCCATGAACCGCGGCACGATGTCCGATTTCACGAAGGTTTCATACCAGGTCGGCGTGCTGTTTTCCGGGGTCCGCTTTTCAAGCGCCGCCATGTGCCCGGTGTTCAGCGCATCGCACATCTCCAGCATCAAGTCCGTGATGCTCTGCGACATGCCCATCTGCAGGAACGCCGCTTGCACCTGATTGTTCGGCAGTCGCGAGTATCCCAGATGAGGCCTGCCGATGGCCCGGCCGATCACTCCGGCGACTTCGGCCATGCTGATGTTGCGCTGCCCCAGAAGTTCCTGAGTCCGCGATCCGGAAAAATCCAGGCGCAGCAGTCGTTCCGCGGCGGCGGCGCCGATGTCCTTGGTCGCGATCATCGGAAGTTCCAGCTCCCCGCGCAACGGACCTGCGGCCACGCCGAGCTCTTTGATGATCCCGATTTGCGCCAGCGTGTTCTCCATAAAGTACCCGGCCCGCAGGTGCAGCGAGTTCAGCCCGGCAATGGCGTTCAGTTTTTCCTCCAGCAAATGCAGCCCGGCGACGGGACCGGTCCCCTCCGCCTTGTCCGCTCCGAAGCTGCTGAGGCTCACTACGTGCTTCACCTTCGCTGCCGCCAGCGCCGCGGCCAGCGCGTCCGTAATGAGGTCCTGATGCCGGCGATAATCCTCGGCGGCCATATCCGGTGGAACCATCGCGTACACGGCTTCCGCGCCGGCGAACGCCTTGGCCAGCGCCGCACGGTCCTCGAGCGTGCAGATGCATGGCTCGGCGCCCAGCGCCGTCAGGTTTTGCAGACGTTCCGCGCTTCTGCCGATCGCCCGGACTTTCTTTCCCGCTTTCAGAAGTCTTTCGGCAACAATGTGCCCACTATTTCCGGTTGCTCCAGTAATGGCGTACATAACTCTCCCCCCTCTCGCCACAGCGTTCGTTGGTTTCGCGTTGGGCCCGATATTGCTGATTCTGTGTCATGCTTAATGTCTCGTCGTGGGCTGCCTGAACGGCCTGCGGAATATCCCGCAGTTCAGGGGATCCGCCATTTCCGCATGCTCTAAGGGCGAGGCGACTCCATCTTGGCCCCGCGTACTAGCGCAGTCAAGTAACCCCTGGCCCAATTCTTCTGATGCCCGACCAGCACGCCAAGTTACAGATTTAGTTCGGAAAAACGACCAGGCGACTTCGCCGAACGCCTCGCGCTCGAATGCGAGAGGGGAGGAGTTTGACCGGCCCTGCGCCGTCACCTAGAATAAAAACCGCGCGACGACGAGGAAAAATAACATGAGCATCACCCAAGCGGACAAAGCGAAAAAATTCCGGGCGCTGCACAAGTTGCCCGCGACGGTGGGAGCGCGCATCGAAGCAGCAGAACCGGGGGCGTTCATTATCCCAAATCCGTGGGATGGAGGCAGCGCGCGCATTCTTGCCGGGCTGGGTTTTGAGGCGCTGGCGACAACCAGTTCCGGCTTCGCGTTTACGCTCGGGCGCCGCGACGGCGCCGCCACACGCGATGAAGTGCTCGCACATTGCCGGGCGATTGTCGCAGTGACCGATCTGCCCGTGGCCGCGGACCTCGAAAACTGTTTTGGCGACGATCCGAAGACTGTCGCGGAAACGATTCGCCTCTCGGCCGCCACGGGAATCGTAGGAGGGTCGGTCGAAGATTCAACCGGCGACGAGCGGCGCCCCATTCATGAATTCTCGCTGGCGGTCGAGCGCGTCGCAGCGGCCGTCGAGGCTGCGCGGGCGTTGCCATTTCCTTTCACGTTGACGGCGCGCACGGAAAATTTCCTTCATGGCCGCCAGGACCTCGACGACACCATCAAGCGCCTGCAAGCCTTCGCGGAGGCCGGCGCGGACGTGCTCTTCGCCCCTGGCCTGCCAAACCTCGAGGCAATCAAGCTCGTATGCGCGGCGGTCAGGCCGCGGCCCGTGAATGTCCTAGCCGGCATCAAAGGCCTGAATTTCTCTCTCGCCGAACTGGAAGCAGCCGGCGCCCGCCGGATCAGCCTGGGCGGGGCGCTGTCGCGCGTAGCGCTGGGCGCTTTGCTCGGCGCGGCGCGCGAAATGAAGGAAAAGGGGACGTTCACCTTCGTCGAGACGGCCGCTCCCGGCTCAGAGGTGAGCGCGTTCATGTCGAAGCCGAAAACCGACGCCGGAACAATCTAAGTCTCCGGAAACTGGTTTGGACGTAGACGCAGCGTCGCGGTCTTCAGCCGGGCAGCCTTCGCTTTCGAGGCGGGCAGTTGGAAAGCCGCCAGCTCCAATCAGGATCCGGGAACGGGCCGAGGGACGTGCAACGTCACCAGGACGATCGTTCCGTCGATGGCACCGATCCAGTGCGGTGTATTTTCCGGAATGAAGATGAAATCGCCTTTGGCAATCTTTTGCTGCGTGCCTCCGTCGATCCCAGTGCCGGTGAGATTCGCTGGGTTTGTACGCGTCTGATTCACCAGCGTTCCGCCCGTGGTGATCGTGCCGGAGCCATCCACGACGTACATCAGTTCCGCCTCTTTCTCATGCACGGCGGCAGGTCCAACCGAAGCGCGATATTCGAGGTTCGCCATATAATAAGGCGCCAACTGGACCACGCGCTCGATGACAATGGGCTGGCCCTCCTTCCGCTCGCTCTTGGCCTTGGCGATAAGCGCTTGCAAGTCGGCCGAAGAGCAGAACGTCTTCATCGCCGTAACGGGAGTCGTGACGGGAGTAGCGGGCTGCTGCGCGGCCACAACGGCTGCCCCCAAAGCGACAAGAACAAAAGCAAAAGAGATCGCGCGCACTGTGATCCTCCAATTCCGTGGATTTTTCCAACCGCGCGGCATCGTATCACAGGACCGCAGGCACGGATTGGAATGACCCTCAACTCTCGGATAGCCCAGAACGCCTTTTCAACGCCGCCAGCACGTCCAGTTTGACCCGTATCGAGGTCGTGTCTAAGATAGATCGGGCGCACCAGCCGCGCGCCACGAATCACGAGTCACCAATCATTAGTTACGGACTTACGGAATGTTTGAAACCCTAACCGAAAAACTGCAGCGAGCCTTCAAGAACCTGCGCGGACAGGGAAAACTCAGCGCGGAGCATCTCGACGCGGGGCTCGCCGAAATCCGCGAGGCGTTGCTCGAAGGCGACGTCAACCTGGGCGTCGCCGACGATTTCATCGCCCACGTCCGCGAGAAGGCGCTCGGGTCGGACGTGCTGCTGCAACTCTCTCCTGACCAGCAAGTCGTCAAGATCGTGCGCGACGAGTTGGCCGAGCTGCTGGGCAAGGAAGCCAAGCCGCAATTCGGTTCGCGGCCTCCGGCAGTGTGGATGATCTGCGGCCTGCAAGGTTCCGGCAAAACCACGTCCACGGGCAAGCTCGGCAAATGGCTCGGCGAGCACGGACACCGGCCCATTGTAGTTTCAACAGACGTCTACCGCCCCGCGGCCCGCGAACAATTGACTCAGGTGGCAAAAGCGACGGGCACGCCGCTTTGGCCCGGCAGCGGCACCGACAAGCCGCTCGAAATCGTACGCGGCGCGCTGCGCGAGGCAAAGCTTTCTGCGTGCGACGTGATTCTGGTGGACACCGCGGGCCGGCTGCACATTGACGACGAATTGATGAACGAGCTTTCCACGCTGAAGCGCGAGCTGAATCCCGCAGAAATTCTGTTCGTGGCCGACGCCATGATCGGGCAGGACGCGGTGCGCTCGGCCGGCGAATTTCACAAGCGCCTGGGCGTCACCGGCGTGATCCTCACGAAAATGGACGGCGACGCGCGCGGCGGCGCGGCGCTTTCGATCCGCAAAGTGACCGGCGCGCCGGTGAAATTCGTGGGCGTGGGTGAAAAATATGATGCGCTCGAGCCGTTCGTTCCCGACCGCATCGTGGGGCGGATCCTGGGGATGGGCGACGTCCTCGGGCTGATCGAAAAAGCGCAGAAAAATATTGACGAAAAACAAGCCCGCGAGATGGAACGCAAGCTGCGCGAGAACGAGTTCACGCTCGCCGATTTTCGCGATCAGCTGCAGCAGATCCGCAAGATGGGCTCGATGGAGCAGCTCATGGGCATGCTGCCGAAAATCGGGCCGTTCGCCAAAATTCCCAAGGACGCGCAGCTTGACGAGAAGCAGCTGAAATCCACCGAAGCGATCATCAACTCCATGACCGCCGCAGAGCGCGCCAACGACAACATCATCGACGGCAAGCGCCGCAAGCGCATCGCACGCGGCAGCGGCACCACCGTTCAGGAAGTCAACCAGGTGCTCAAGCAATATTCCGACATGCGCCGCATGATGAAGCAGTACGGCAGCATGGCGAAAATGAAAATGCGCGGCCTCGGCAAGCTGGCTGGATTGAAATGAACTATACGTGAAGCTGTCATCCCGAAGGCCTTCAGGCGTGAGGGATCTCTCTTGTCGCGACCGGATGGCGGCTGCGGGTCACGCGAAGAGAGATTCCTCAGCCCGATGAACGGCTCGGGCTTCGGAATGACATAATCAGCGCCGCGCCTAGGCAAGTTTCAGCGGTCGCTCGGTCCACTGCACGTCCCAGTAGCGGCCGAATTTCCGGCCCACTTCCGTGTAAATTCCGACAGGCTTGAATCCGCAGCGCGCGTGCAGCGCGGCGCTCGCGTCATTCGGCAGCGTGTAACCGGCGACAATGCGATGAACATCTTCATTCTTGACGGCGTCGAAAAGCGCGCCGTACATCAGCGAGCCGATGCGTTTGCCAATCGCCTCCTGCGCGCAATAGATGGTCGTTTCCACGGTGGTTTCATACGCAGCCTTGGGACGAAAGCGCATCGTCCCGGCGTAACCGAGCACCAGTCCGTTTTCTTCCGCCACCACCAGGCGATAACGGCCCGTGGGCGCGAACTGATTGAACCAGGCGGCGCGCCGTTCGACGGTATAAGGCTCCATATCGAATGTAACCGGCGTGTTGATGACGTAATAGTTGTAGATCTCCGTCACGCGAGGCAAATCGCTGCGAACCGCGGGGCGAATCGAAATATCAGGCATGTTCCGCCTCTCGCTCAAATGATAGCGTTAATTGCAACTGGGGAGAACGCGCACCGTGGGCATCGGCCGATCCGATTGCGCGCCATATTGGCAGGCTGCGAAACGAGCCGGCAGTGGGACGAGATAGCAATTGGTGAATAGGACGCGGTCCGCTATACTGATTGGATTCGAATGAGGAGGAATTGCTTGTGTTAACGATACGCCTTGCCCGAATCGGCAAGAAGAAACGTCCGTTCTACCGCGTGGTGGTGACGGAAAAGACGCGGCCGCGCAACGGCCGTTTCGTGGAAATTGTGGGCACCTACGACCCGCTGACAAAGCCCGCTAGCGTCACGTTCGTTCACGACCGTGTGCAGTACTGGCTGGGCAAGGGAGCGCAGCCCAGCGATACGGTTCGCAGCTTGATCCGCAGCAACCCTAAGCCTGCCTAAAGCGTCCTACTTCACAGATGCCACGTTCATGACTCTTGTTCACGCTCGAGCGAGTTTCTCCGCTGAGCACGGCAAGCTGTGGAGGAAGCGCAATGAGGGATCTAGTGGAATCCATCGCAAAAGCTCTCGTGGATCATCCGGATGAGGTCAAGGTAAATGCAGTGGACGGCGAGCAGGTGACGGTTCTGGAGCTGCGCGTCCATCCCGAGGATTTGGGTAAGGTCATCGGGCGGCAGGGACGCACGGCGAAATCCATCCGCACGCTTTTGGGCGCCGCCGGGATGAAATTGAAGAAGCGGTTCACGCTTGAAATATTGGAATAAGTGGACACGCAGCAATCACCCCAGCCCGCGGGCGTAACCGTGGCGCGCATCCTGCGCCCCCACGGGCGTCGCGGCGAAGTGGCTTGCGAAATCCTCACCGACTTTCCCGAACACCTCAAACAACTGAAATTCGCGGAATTGCAAGGCGTGCGCACCGATGGCCATGGACGCGTCGCGCGCCGCGTCGCCATTCGCTCCTGCTGGATCAGCCACAGCCGAGGCGGCCAGGCGATCTTTCTCTTCGAAGGTTACGATTCGATTTCCGATGCCGAGAGACTTGTCGGGCTGGAAGTGCGCATTCCGCTCGCCGAACGCATGCCGCTGCCGGATGGGACTTACTACATCACGGACCTCGCCGGCTGCGAGGTGCGCGAAACGAATGGCCCGGCTGGCGGCGAGCCGGGTTCGCTAATCGGCCGCGTGCGCGACGTGCAAATCCCCGGCGAAGGCTTGGCAGGGACGCCTATTCTGGTGGTCGATTCGCCGCGCGGCGAGTTGCTGATTCCGCTGGCGCAGGACATTTGCGTGCGCGTGGATATCGCCGCGCGTACGATTGACGTGCTGCTCCCCGAAGGACTCCGCGATCTGAACCTCAATTCCTAAGCGCGCGACACTGGCGTAAACTGGCTTCCACGCAATCGTTGCGATGGTGCCGGCATGACAAACACGAATCGGGATCGTCCGGCGACGCTCTGGCTGCTGACGAAGCTTGCGATCTTCACCGTCCTGATACCGGGAACGGTGACGGTGTGGCTGCCGCTGTTTTACGTGTACCCGGATATTCGCCACCAGCCGCTGGCTGGCATGGAAACCGCGGTCGCCGGGATCGTCGCGATGGCGGTTGGCGCGTCCGGTTATCTTTGGTGCGCGCTCGATTTCGCGTTTTTCGGGAAAGGCACACCGGCGCCGATTGACATGCCGAAAGTGCTGGTAGTGCGGGGGCTTTACCGTTTCTCGAGGAATCCGATGTATATCAGCGTGCTACTGGTGCTGATCGGAGAGAGCATTTTCTTCTGGTCCACGCGGCTGCTGGAATACGCTGCGATTGTCGCGATCGGATTTCACGTTTTTATTTTGGCGCAAGAGGAGCCAACGCTCAGGAGGAAAATGGGCGCGGCTTACGAGCAATACGTGCAGGAAGTTCCGAGATGGATTCCGCGGTTTAAACGAGTCGAGTGAACCGATGCGCTTTGACATCATCACGATTTTCCCGGAATTTTTCGGCGGGCCGCTCGACTACGGGATCGTGCGCAGGGCGCGCGAGGCGCGGCTGGTGGAGGCGTGCATCCACGACCTGCGCGATTTCACGCATGACCGCCATCGCACCGTGGACGACCGTCCCTTCGGCGGCGGCGAGGGAATGGTGATGAAACCGGAGCCGCTGTTTGAGGCCGTCGAGCGGCTGGTGTTCAGTGGCAACCAAGGCGGAAATGACACGGCGCCTGCGGGCACGGCGATTGCGCTGCTGTCTGCGTCTGGAAAAGCATTCCGGCAGGAAACGGCGCGGCGGCTGGCGATGCTCAAGAGGATCGTGCTGATTTGCGGGAGGTACGAGGGCGTGGACGAGCGCGTGGCCGAGCATCTGGCCACCGACGAAATTTCCATCGGCGATTTCGTGCTCTCCGGCGGAGAATTGCCGGCGGCGATGATCGTGGAGGCGGTGACGAGGTTGATTCCCGGCGCGCTGGGCAATGAGGATTCGACCGTGAATGAATCATTCAGCGAGCCGGAGGGAACTTCAGGGGCTAAAGCCCCGGATGTGAGCGCAAGGGAATTGTCGCGGCTTAAGCCGCGACCCGCAAACCTTCTTGCTGCGGATACCGGTCGCGGAATCCTGGATTATCCGCACTATACGCGGCCGCAATCGTTTCGCGGCTGGGACGTTCCAGAGGTGCTGATGAGCGGCAACCACGAGGACATTCGTCGCTGGCGCCGCGAGAAGGCGCTGGAGAAGACGCGGCGCAACCGCCCCGATTTGCTCACGGCAGAGGCCCCCGAAGCGGAATAAATGGAGGACGCATCTCTAATTTCGCCTAGGCAGAATGGGGCGATTTCGATATAATTTGTGATTGTGCGCTGTGTGCTGGCCCCACCTGAGCGGGTCTGCCGGGAACAAATAACATGAAGCCGATCATCGCCAAGGTGCAGCAGTCCCAAATTCGCAAGGACCATCCCCATTTCCGTCCGGGCGACACCATTCGCGTGAACGTCCGCCTGAAGGAAGGCGAGGGCGACAAGGAACGCATCCAGCCGTTTGAGGGCGTGGTGATGAGCCGCCGCGGCGAGCTGTCGGGTGAGAGCTTTACGGTGCGGCGGGTGAGCTTCGGAGTGGGCGTGGAGCGGATTTTTCCGGTGCATTCGCCGATGATCGGCTCGATTGAGGTGGTGCGGCAGGGCCGCGTCCGCCGCGCGAAGCTGAATTACCTGCGCGCGCGCAAGGGGAAGGCTGCGCGGATCAAGCGCGCCGAGACCTACGCCGCGCCGCTCGCGAGCACTCCTACGCAATAACGAGTTTTTGTTCGCGGATTTGGCCCGTATCGGCTCTGCCGGTGCGGGCTTTTTCTTTTGCCACCGGAATGCAAACTCCGCGGCGCGAGCCGTGTGCTAAAATCCCCGACTGATGGCACGGCTCTGCTCGGCACGGTACGAGCGCGACGCGCGGCAGCGCGGCTGGATGCGCATCGCTGGACTCGACGAAGCGGGGCGGGGATCGCTTTTCGGGCCGGTGGTAGCGGGCGCGGTGGTGCTGAATCCGCGGCGGCGGATCGTCGGCCTGGACGACTCGAAGAAATTGGCGCCGGACCGGCGCGCGGAACTGGCCGAGCGCATTCGCGAGCACGCCCTGGCGTGGGCGGTGGCGGAAATCGACGCCAGCCGCATTGACGCGTGGAACATTTATCAAGCCAGCCGCCAGGCAATGGTCGCAGCCATCTCCCAGCTTCGTCCCCTGCCGGATTATCTTCTGCTCGACGCCATTGAACTCGATTTGCCCATTGAACAGAAGGCGCTGATTCACGGCGACGCGCGGTCCATTTCGATCGCCGCGGCTTCCATCCTGGCGAAAGTGGACCGCGACCGGCGGATGGAAGAGTTCGATCAGGTATTTCCGCAATACGGGCTGGCGCAGAACAAGGGCTACGGCACGCCGGATCATCTGGAGGCGTTGCGTCAGCACGGGCCGACGCCGCTGCACCGGTTTTCGTACGCTCCGGTGCGCGAGGCGCGCTGCTGGGCCACCGGCGCGGAGCAGGCGCCGCTCCCGCTGGAGGCGCCCGCAAACGCCATGGGTAACTGAGCGGCTGACAGATTCAAAAGAGAGGAAATGACCATGATCAAGGTTGCGGTGCTTTATCCAAACAACGCGGGCAACAAATTCGACATGAAATACTACATGGAGAAACACATTCCCATGGTCCGGCAAAAGATGGGCCCGGCGCTGAAAAACGTAGCGGTGGAACAGGGAGTGAGCGGAGGCATGCCGGGCTCACCGATCACCTATACGGTCATGTGCCATCTGTCATTTGATTCCCTGGACGCGTTTCAGGGGGTGTTCGCAGCCCATGCGCCACAAATCATGGGCGACATCGTGAACTACACGGACATCCAGCCCGTGGTGCAGATCAGCGAAGTGAAGATTTAGAGTGCGCTGCGCGGCAGCAGAGCGCTTAAACTGACGGCCGGGGAAGGGATTTTCCTCCTCGGCCCTGGGAGTAGTACCAGGGTACTGCTGCGACCATTCGCCCTGTTATCCCCTTCGGCACTATCCCCATGTCGCTTCATAGACCCTGCTTTTCCGCGCGTGCTAACCTTTTACGTTGGCCAAGCCTTCTCGCCAGAGGTATGGGCAGGGATAGGCGCGGCCCGGGAACGCGGACGCATTCATGGCCTTCAACAAAAATAAGGCGCTCGAGAGCGCGCTGAAGTATCTCAACCAGGGCAAAGTCGCCCAGGCCATCGGCGAATACCAGCAAATCCTCCGGCAGGATCCCAAAGACCAAGCCACATTAATGACCGTGGGCGATCTTTTCGCCCGGCAGAGCGACATGCCGCAGGCCATCGAATATTTCGAGAGGCTCGCGGAGGTTTACCTCAACGACGGCTTCAACAGCAAAGCCATTGCGATTTACAAGAAGATCGCCAAGCTGGCGCCCGCGGAGCTTGCTCCGCTCGAGCGCCTCGCCGACCTCTACGTGCAGCAGGGCGTGCTGAGCGAGGCGCGGCCGCTGTTCCTGCAGATCGCCGAAGTGCACCTGAAAGCGAACCGCGCGCCAAAGGCCGTGGAGGTGCTGAACCGGCTTCTGGAAGTCGAGCCGGACAACCCGCGCGTGCAACTGCGGCTGGCGGAACTCTACAACGTGATGGGCCAGAAGAAAGAGGCGGCCCAGACGTATCTGAATTACGCGCAGCGGCTATACGACCGCGGCGAAGGCGAGGAAGCGCAGAAGCTGATCGAGCGGGCGTTGGGAGTGGAGCCTGCCAGCGCGGCGGCGCTACTGCTGAAGGCAAAGATTCTGGCCATGGGCCAGAAGGACGATCAAGCCATCGCGATTCTGGAAGGCCATCCTGAGGCAGACGCCGGCGGCGAGGTGACGGACCTGCTGCTGGACCTCGAGATCAAGTCCGCGCGGCTGGACAAGGCCGCGAGCCGCGCCCGCACGCAACTGGCCCGCGGAAGCGCTCATTCCCGGCCGCTGCAGACCGTGGCCGAGTCGCTGATCGAAGGCGGACACGCCGAAAAATCCCTGCCGCTGCTCCGTGAGCTTCGCGACCCGATGATCGAAGCCAGTGAACAGGACAAATTCGTCAAGTTGCTGACCAACGCCACTGAAAAGCTCCCGGACAACACCGAGGCGCTGGAAATGCTCGCGGATTTCAGCCGGCTGACCAGCGATCCCTTCCATCTGACCGCCGCACTGAGCAAGCTGGTGGACGCCTACGCCGCTGCGGGCGACCAGGCTCGCGCCGAACACCTGATGAAGGAGCTGATTGACCGCAACAAGGGCGACGAGCGGCTCGTCGCGCGGTACGAACAGCTTCGCAAGGGCGACAAAATGCCCGTGGCTGCTCCCGCGGCAGAGATTAAGCCCGAGACCATGGCGGAAGTGACCCGCCGGGACGAGGCACCGGCGGAAGAGAGCTCCGCGGAAGCCATGCTGGTCGAACCCGAAATGACCGCGCCCGCGCTAGCCGCCGAGGAAGCGCTGGATGAAGAGACGCAGCGCTATATCGCGCAGGCTCTCACCGATGTGGACCTTTTCTCGAGCTACGGGCTGACGCAGAAGGCCACGCACCTGCTCGAAAGCGTTTTGCAGCGGGCGCCGCGGCATACGCCGACGCTCGAACGCCTGCTCGACCTGTACCTTGGCGCAAGCAACGAGCGGCGCACGGCGGAACTCGCCGCGCAGCTCGAACAGATCCACCGCGAGCGTCAGGACACGGTCAATACCGAGCGCTTCGCCGAGCTGCGTCAACGCTTCCAGAAACTTGCGGGAATCGCGGCGGAAGATTTGCCGGTCGCGCCTCCGGTGGCGGCGCCGACAGCAGCGCAGCCGCCAGCGGCCGTGGAAGCTGCCTCGGTCGAGTCGGCGACCATCGAGGTCGCACCAGCGGCTCCGGCCCCCGTGGAATTCGAAATCCCGCTGGCGACGGTCGAGCCAGAGCCTAGCGCTCCCGAGATTCCCCCGGCAGTCGTCGCGTCAGCAGCGGCGAGCGAGGAAGTGGATCTCTCCGACGAATGGGAAGCCATGGTGCAGGAAGTGGCCGAGCCCGCTACGGCGCCGCAAGCATCCGCGCCTGCCCCGGAACCTGTGCACGCGGAAGCAGCGCCGGAAGACGAGCGCATCGAAATCGAGATTCCGTCGGAAGATGCCGCGCCAATCGAAGCTGCGATGGAGATTCCGGAAGCAAGCGTCATTCCGGAAGCGACGATCGTGCCGGAAGCAACCGTCGTTCCAGAGGCAACGATCGAGCCCGAGCCGATTGAGCCGCTCGAGGTAGTCGAAGAAGCCGCGGCCGAACATTCGATTGAAATCATCGAAGAGCCCGCGGACGCGGCGCCCGCCGAGGAAAAGGTCGGTGCGGCAAACCTGGAATTCGAACTCGAATTGACGCCGGAACCGACTGCAGCCCACGGCAAGAATGGCGCGGCGACCACTGAAGATTTTCTCAGCGAGCTGGCTTCGGAAATCGAAGACATGGAAACGCCCCTGGCTGCGTCGAAAGCAGCGACCACGCCTCCACCGGCGCCGCCCGCGAAATCCGAGCCGATTCCGGAGACCACGGCGGAAAGCCTGAACGAACTCGCCGAGGTGTTCCAGGAGTTTCGCAGCGAACTCGGCGAGCTGAGCGACGAAGATGAAGATCTCGAGACGCACTACAATCTCGGCATCGCCTACCGCGAAATGGGTCTGCTCGACGAAGCCATCGGGGAATTCCAGAAGGTGGCCAAGGCCGTGCAGAAGGGCAAGCCGTTCCGCTATTCGATGAACTGCGCGACGCTGCTGGCGCTATCGTTCATGGACAAGGGCGAGCCGAAAATCGCCTCACTATGGTATCAGCGGGCGCTCGAAGTGCCGGGGCTCGATCAGGAAGCGGTGCTGGCGCTGCGCTACGACATGGGCATGGCGCTGGACATGGCCGGCGAAGCCAATGCGGCGCTCGATAGCTTCCGCCAGGTCTACGCGATGAATATTGATTACCGCGACGTTGCCGACCGCATCGCCACGCTGCAGAAGCAGTAATTCCTTTCTCTTGTTCCGACAGAGACTCGTCCCGCAGCGATGGCTCGCACTTCGCTCAGAATGACAGCTCCGGGGAGCGGGGTTGAGAAGAGTGAGCCGAAATTCGGACATCACGCGCAGGACTGCCTGTTGCGGCTGCGGCGATAATCTCCCATAATCCTAACTCGACGATGAGCCGGATCGCGCGAATTTTTGTCCTGTTGCTGTGGCTGGTGCTCGGGCTGGCGCTGATCCTCGTGCCGTGGTCGGACATCTGGGAAACCAACTATTTTCTGTACCAATATCCGGCGCTGGGACTTTTCCTGAAGAATCCGTTTCTGCGCGGGGCGATTTCGGGGCTGGGATTCATGAACGTCCTGCTGTCGCTCGAAGGCTTTCGCCACCGAAGCGCCGCAACCGCGAGCCGCCTGTAAGTAGCCGCCCGTGAAACCGATCCTCTGCTACGTGACCGACGGGAAAGCGCCCGGCGCCGCAGATCCCACCGCAAATTTACTGGCACAAATTCGCGCGGCCGCGGCCGCGGGCGTGGACTGGGTGCAAATTCGCGAGCGCCATGCGCCGGCGCGGGAATTGCTGGCGCTCGCAAAAGCGGCGACACATGTGTGCGACGGCAACGCGCGCGTCATCATCAACAACCGGCTCGATGTGGCGCTGGCGGCGGGCGCGGCGGGCGTGCATCTGCGGGGCACATCGGCGCCGGCGCGCGAAGTGGTTCGCTGGTGCCGCGCGGGAAATGCCCCGGCTGGATTTTTGATCGGCATCTCCTGCCACAGCGTCGCCGAAGCGCGCAAGGCGGAGAGTGCCGGAGCAAGCTACCTGTTTTTCGGGCCGGTCTTTGAGACTCCCTCGAAGAAATCTTTCGGAGCGCCGCAGGGAATCGCCAAGCTTGCCGATGTTTGCCGCAGCGTGCGCATTCCGGCGATCGCCATCGGCGGCGTGAACGAAGAAAACGCGACGGAGTGCCTCCGCGCGGGAGCCGCGGGAATCGCGGCGATTCGAATGTTCCAGGAATCGCGCGAACCGGAAGCGTTCAGGAAGACAGTCGCGCGGCTGCACAGCGCCGGATAGCGGCGCGGGTTAGGCGCTCAGCCAGCGGCCCACAGGCTGCAAACTTTCCACATGGTCGCAGACTACTTTGAGTACGGCGGTGATGGGAATCGCCAGAATCAGCCCCATCGCTCCCCACATCCAGCCCCAGAAGAGGAGTGAAACCGTGAGCGCGAGCGCGTTTAACCTCACTCGCCAGCCCACCAGCGCGGGAACCAGCAGGTTCGCGGTGACAATATGGAAGACGGTCAGCACCGCGAAGATCGTCGCGAACGGCCCGATGGTGTGGTAGTTCTTCAGCCCAACCAACAACGGCGGAACCCACGACATGATGACGCCGAGATAGGGCACCAGATTGCAAATCCCCGACACCAAGCCGGTGAGGAACGGGAAGTCGAGTCCGAAGAGCCAGAACAAAAACCAACTGGCGAGAACCAGAATCAAGCCTACCAGCGACGTCCCGAGCAGATAGCTGCGGAGCACCTGGGTGACGTCGGCGAGGGCGTCGCGAACGGCGGTGCGCTCGCCCGGCGCGAACAATTGCATGGTCGCATGCCAGACCTGGCGCTTCGCGGCCAGCATGAAAAACAGCAGAAAGGGCACAAAGGTCGCGGCCAGCACAAATGCGTAGAGCGAATCGAGGCGGCCGACCAGCGCGTCGCGCACGGTATGGGTATCTCCGACGGTCACCACGTGTTCGCCGGGGTGCGCAGCGGGTTCGATTTCCGAGACGTGTTTTTCGAGCGCGTCCATCCTGGTTTCCACGGCCTGGCTGGCGGCGCGCAGCGGTTCGCGATACTTCGGCCAGTCGCGGCCAAATTGATCGGCGCGGTCAACCAGCGAATACGCCACTACGGACAACATTCCGGCGGTAACCAGAACGACGATCAGCGCACCTAGGGCGCGCGGGATGCGCGCTCTCTCCATCCAGGTGACCACCGGGTCCAGGAAGTAAGCCATCAGCACAGCCACCAGCAGGGTGACCAGCACCGTCGACGCCCAGTAGCAAAAGGCGATCACGATTCCCGCGGCGATGATCCTCGAGCTGACCGAACTCTTGGAGGTGACCTTGGCTTCCTCAACAGGCATGCGCGTACGATATCACAGCTAGCGCCGCGCCACGCAGGCCGCGCTCCCGTGAGTGGTCGCTATGGTAACGCTTTCGGCGAAGGGCTCGCCGGCCGCCGCCTCGCGCCGAACTCTCCCGGTGCTAAAATCGATGATCCCCCCGCTCGAGGGGCGCTGGACTCCATATACATGGCCAAAAAACTTTTTGGGACGGACGGCATCCGCGGGATTCCGGGCGAGTATCCGCTGGATGACGCCACGCTCGAACGCATCGGCTTCGCGCTCGGCGAATACGTGTTCGCGCGGCAGCCCAGCAAGGGCGCGGGGCCCAGAGTGCTCATTGGCAGAGATACGCGCGAATCCGGACCGCACATCAGCGAGCAAATCGCGCGCGGGCTGGACGCAGCGGGAGCGGAAGCGATCGCTGCAGGGGTGCTGACCACGCCGGGAGTGGCATGGCTGGTCAGCCACGAGGGATTTTCGGCCGGTCTGGTGATCTCCGCTTCACACAATCCCTATCACGACAATGGCGTGAAACTGATTTCCGCCTCGGGCATGAAATTCCCCGACGCGGTCGAGGCCACGATTGAAGAGGGCATCCTTTCGCCGACCGCGGCGCGCGGTCCGGCCAGGCAACACAAGATCGATCACAGCGGAGACGAAAAGCTGCACCAGGACTACATCGCCGGATTGCGCGGCGCCGTGCTCCCCGGAGCGACGCTTCAGGGCATGAAGATCGTTCTCGACTGCGCCAACGGCGCGGCCAGCAAGCTTGGGCCGGAGCTTTTTCGGTCGCTGGGCGCAAACGTGATCGCCATTCATCATGAGCCTGACGGCCGGAACATCAACAAGGACTGCGGGTCGCTTCACCCGCAGGAGATGCAGAAACGCGTGGTGGAAACAGGGGCAGCGCTGGGCGTCGCATTTGACGGCGACGCGGACCGCGCGATTTTTGCAACCGCCACGGGAAAGCGCGTGGACGGAGACGGCGTGCTGCTAACCGCGGGACGCTATCTGCAATCCACCGGCAAGCTCAAGGGTGGCGCGATTGTCGGCACCACCATGGCGAATCTGGGCCTGGAGCGCGCGCTCGAAAAATCCGGATTGAAATTGACGCGCACGGATGTGGGCGATCGCTACGTTCTGGAGGAAATGCAGCGCAGCGGGGCGAACCTGGGCGGCGAGCAGTCCGGGCATATCCTGTTTCTCGACGACGCCACCACCGGCGATGGCATGTTGACGGCGGTGAAAGTGGCGTCCCTGGTCTCGATCTGCGGCCCGCTCGACAAGCTGGTGGCGGACTTGAGAATTTTCCCGCAGAAGATCGTCAACATGAAGGTCCGCGAAAAGCCGCCGCTGGCTTCCCTGCCCGAGGTCGTTCGGACGCTGCAGGAGGCCGAAACCGCGCTGGGAAAGACGGGCCGCGTGGTCCTGCGCTATTCGGGAACGGAGCCCCTGGCGCGCGTGATGGTCGAGGCCGAGCACGAAGAGGACGTAGCGCGCTGGACAGAAATTCTCGGATCCGCCTTGCGCGCAGCCATCGGCGCTTGAGTGGCGTTTGCACCCATCCGAATGGAGTTTGTGCACGCCGATAGCATCTAATTATCATGCTGATAATTGGAATCAATAATTCCAAAGACTGTAGATTCGCGAGTGCGCACTTTTCATAATCTGGATTCGTGAGCCACTAACAGAAATCGAGTCCGCGTCCCACGTAGCTAACTCGCTCTAGAATAAAGAGATGTTCCATTAGGGAAATTTGGGCCAGCGTGGCATCGCGCGTGCACATTGGGAATCCGGCTGTCTCTTATCCCGGGGTGGGCCGGTTTCGCCGCGCCGAAATCGGAACTTGGGGATGGAGCAAACGGGGGCCCGGGTGGGCCCCCTTTTTATTTCCCGGCGTGCTGCGGGCCTCTTGGCGTCGGTTCTGGCTGTTGGAATATTCCTCGGAAGCTACCGTCGTTTGCCCCCTTAACGCAAAAAGGGCGCCCGCTCGCGCAGGCGCCCCTTACATGCCTAAAACGAGCTGGGGTCAGCTGCAGCCGGAGGTTGAGCCGCAGTTTGCGCACTTGTAGCAGCTACCGTTTGGAGTCATCAGCATGCCGCACTCGGAACAGTATGGCGCGTCTTCGGCAGCAGCGCGCGGGCGGGTGACGGTTTCCGTTTCTGCGACGGTCTCTGGACCCGCCGCGGGAGCCGCCGACGCTTGCGGGGTCGAGGCGACCACGGATAGGGCGGCGCTTTCCGCTTCTCCCAGCGCGGCGTCATTATCGAGGTAGTCCGGCGAGATGAACTTTGCACCGAGCCAGCGCCCGATGTAATCCACGACCGACTTCGCGTAACGGATCTTGGGATTGCCGGTATAGCCGGAAGGCTCGAAGCGCGAGTTGACGAATTTGTCCACCAAGGCGCGCAAGGGAACGCCGTACTGCAGCGAAATCGAGACGGACAGCGCGAAGGCGTCCATGATGCCGGAAAGCGTGGAGCCTTCCTTGGCCATCTTGATGAAGATTTCGCCGGGGTGACCATCCGCGTACATGCCCACGGTGATGTAGCCCTCATGGCCGCCCACGGAGAACTTGTGCGTGATCGAATTGCGTTCAGACGGAAGCTTGCGGCGCTTGGTGCCCGGGAACAGATCCTGCTGTCGCGGTGCGGGAGCTTCGGCCGGAGCGGGCGCCTGCGCCAGCGCGGGAGCCGCGGCCGTTTTCTCTTCATCCTTCTTGGCGGCGGAGAGAGGCTGCGAGCCTTTTGAATTGTCGCGGTAGATGGCCACGGCCTTGAGCCCGAACTTCCAGGACTCAATATAAGCCTCCATGATGTCCTCGACCGTCGATTCCTCGGGCATGTTGATGGTCTTGCTGATGGCGCCGGAAAGAAACGGCTGCGCCGCGGCCATCATGCGCAGATGTCCGCGCCAGGCGATGGAGCGGCCTCCGCCCGCGGGCGAGAGCGAGCAATCGAAAACCGGGAGGTGCTCGGGCTTCAGACCGGGCGCGCCTTCGATTTTGGCCTGGGCGTCAATGTAATCCACGATCTTGGCGACGTCCTCCGGCGCGTAGCCGAGCCTCATCAGCGACTGCGGCACCGTGTTGTTGACAATCTTGATGACTCCGCCGCCGACCAGCCGCTTCTGTTTGACCAGCGCCAGATCTGGCTCGATGCCGGTGGTGTCACAATCCATCATGAAGCCGATGGTGCCGGTGGGCGCGAGCACAGAAACCTGCGAATTCTTGTAGCCATACTTTTCGCCCAACTCGAGGGCCTTATCCCAGGAATCCTGCGCGGCGTGGAGCAGCGACGGCTGGACGTTTTCTTCCTTGATCGGCCGCAGCGAATCGCGGTGCATGCGGATCACATCGAGCATGGATTCGCGGTTGCGCGGGTAGCCGCCAAACGGCCCCATGCGCTCGGCGATTCGCGCTGACTGCGCGTAGGATTCGCCGGTCATCAGGGCGGTAATAGCGCCGCAGAAGTCGCGGCCGGCGTCGGAGTCGTAAGGGAGCGCGAGAGACATCAGCAGCGCGCCAAGGTTTGCGTAGCCGATGCCCAGCGGACGGTAGTCGTGCGAATTGCGCCCGATTCGTTCCGTGGGATAGCTGGCGTTGTCGACCAGAATCTCCTGCGCGGTGATGGTGATGTCCACCGCGTGACGGAATCCATCGCTATCGAACTGGCCATTGGGCCCGAGGAACTTCAAGAGATTCAGCGAGGCCAGGTTGCAAGCCGTGTCGTCCAGGAACATGTATTCCGAGCATGGATTCGATGCGTTGATGCGGTCGGTGGCCTTGCAGGTGTGCCAGCGGTTGACCGTGGTGTCGTACTGCATGCCCGGATCGCCGCACTGCCAGGCGGATTCGGCCATCTTCCTCAGCAGGTCCTTCGCGCGATACTGATCGGCGGGCTCGCCGTCGTTGACGTTGCGCGTCCACCAATCGCGATCTTCTTCCGCCGCGCGCATGAAGTCGTCGGTGACGCGCACGGAGTGATTGGCGTTCTGGAAGAAAACGGAGGAATAGGCCTCGCCATCAATCGATGGGTTATAGCCCTGCTCGATCAGGACGTGCGCCTTTCGTTCTTCCTTCGTCTTGCTCTCGATGAATTCCATGATGTCCGGGTGATCCACGTTGAGGATCACCATCTTGGCGGCCCGGCGGGTCTTGCCGCCGCTCTTGATCACGCCGGCGAAGGCGTCGAACCCCTTCATGAAGCTGACCGGCCCGGAGGCGATGCCGCCGCCGGAAAGCGATTCGTGGCTGCCGCGGAGCGAAGAGAAGTTCGTTCCCGTGCCCGAACCCCACTTGAAGAGCATCCCCTCCGTCTTGGCCAGGTTCATGATCGAGTCCATGTTGTCCTGGACGGAGTTGATGAAGCACGCGGAGCACTGCGGCTTGGCCTGCACGCCGACGTTGAACCACACCGGCGAATTGAACGCCATTTTCTGCTCGACGAGCAGGTGGGTCAGCTCATCGTGGAATGCGTGTTTTGATTCGGCGCTGGCGAAATAACCGCCTTCCGTGCCCCAGCGGACAATGGTGTCCGCCACGCGGCTGATCAGATGCCGCACCGAGGTCTCGCGCTCGGGAGTGTTCGGCTTGCCGTGAAAATATTTCGAGGTGACGATGTTCGTGGCCGTCTGCGACCAGGACTTGGGAACCTCCACGTCTTCCTGGCGGAAGATCACCTGACCTTTATCATTGCCGATCAATGCCGTGCGGCGCTCCCACTCGACTGCGTCGAACGGATTCACCTTGCCGTCGGTGAACCGGCGAGCGAATTCCAATCCCGTCGTGCGACGAGCAGTCTTTTCCACCTGAAGATTTGAATTGAAAGCCATACGTGTCTCAGCCATGGTCTGCCTCCGCGCCGGCAGTTGTGCGTACCTGCCGAAGGCAGGCCGCGAAAAAGTTAGCCCGGGCACCAGCGGGAGGGGACGCTCAACCCATTGTACTCCCAACCGGGGACCCGAGGTTTTTTTGCGTGTATCCGAGATACACGATAGTGAAGGGAACTTAGCCAGCGATGCGGCCCGCTTCGACCCCCCGAAAAAGCCGCTCCAAACCGAAAATCGAGAAAAGCGCAGCTAAGCCGCGCTAAATCCCAAGGCGCGGTCACG
>Ga0210409_10000961_pt1 | contig 40888 bp, 40 predicted proteins | sample IncBWH17MmetaG_FD_161649 | JGI IMG/M metagenome (GOLD analysis project Ga0210409, IMG submission 161649) | Forest soil microbial communities from Barre Woods Harvard Forest LTER site, Petersham, Massachusetts, United States - Inc-BW-H-17-M | ecosystem: Environmental > Terrestrial > Soil >... | reverse complement strand
AAGCGGCCGCTCGTGGCCGTGGATTGCGGCGCCCTGGTGTCCACGCTGATGGAGAGCGACCTTTTCGGCTATGCCAAAGGCGCCTTTACGGGAGCGGCCAAATCCAAGATCGGTCTGTTTCAAGCGGCCGACGGAGGCACGATTTTTCTGGATGAAATCGGCGAATTGCCGCTGGAACTGCAAGCCAAACTTCTGCGCGTCTTGCAGGAGAAAGAAGTGCGGCCCGTGGGAAGCAATGAAAGCGTCCACGTGCAGGTGCGCGTGGTTGCGGCCACAAATCGCGATTTGGAATCCGCAATCCGCGAGGGCGCATTTCGCAAGGATCTTTTTTTCCGGCTGAACGTGGTTTCGATCACTCTTCCGCCCTTGCGCGAACGGCGCTCGGACATTCCCATGCTTGCGCAATATTTTCTGGACCGCCACGCGGAGGGTGAAAACATCAAGTTCACATCCGCCGCGATGAAACTGCTCATGCGCTATGACTGGCCCGGCAACGTTCGCGAATTGGAGAATTCCATCAGCCGTGCGGTGACCCTCGGCGATCGCAAAGTCATTGACGAGTCTGACCTGTCCCCCGCGATGCTCCAGGACAACGGAATAAATAAGACTGCACCGCCTGCGCCGGATGAAGCAGATGCGTCTTCCACCGTGGCGCTCGATGAACTCGAACGATTGACCATCCAGCGCGTGTTTGACAAAGTGCACGGCGACAAAGCCAAGGCCGGCGAGCTATTGGGAATCAGCCGCGCGACCCTTTACCGCAAACTCAAACGCTATCAAATTTCCGAACATCAGCGCGGCTACAAGATTTTAGTCTGAGGCGTTTGCTGAAAAATTCTCTCTTGCCGTCATTCCGAGCGCGATTTTCCGAAGGCTGTTTTGAACGCTGCCGCCGGTCCATTCCGTCGCGATTTTTCTCATAGGAACTGCCCCGGCCACGCGTTTCGGGTGAGACAAAAGGTCGCATTCTGAGATTTGCTGGAAACTCCTACTATGTGCGTGGTGCAAACTCCAACAAAACGCACTCTTTAGTGGCCTTGCCGATTCCCCCCGCCTTTGGTCGTTCTCTTGCACTACTCCTGCTGGACGTTTCCGCTCCGGCGACCGGGAAAATGAAGCCAGGATTTTCTCGCCGCCAAGGAGCCGTTGGACGGAATTATGCGCCAGACGACAACTCGCACAATCCCGCCCCAGAGCGAGTCTGCATTGCGGAACCTCGCTGAGCTGTTCCCGAACGCCACGCCCCTGCGTATTTCGATTTTAGTGAGCGTAGCTCGGGGCAAAGGCCACGTCCTGGAAGAGAGCACCGTGATCGAATTCGGTACCTCCATGATGGTTTTCTTCGAATCGCGGCTTCCTTTGGAATTGACAGACAAGCTTCGTCTGGAGACTTCCGACCGGTCTTTGAGGATCGACGCCGTAGTTGTGGCCGTCCGGGATGGCGCCAGCCGCAGGGGCATCGCCGCTCGCTTCGCCTCCGAAGTGCGCAACTGGATCATTCAGGGTTAATCGTGAAAACGCTTACCACAGACCGGAGCCGCACCGGAAAGCCGGAGGCAATTTCTCTTTTCATCCCTCAAACTTGGGAGGATTTCACGCGGTTGTATCCAATTTACGAAGCGTTGTCGCGGCAGCTGGATCTCGCCGGCGGGCCCTATCCCATGGGCATAAAATTCGGTTCATGGTCCGACAAAAAATCTCGCGACCGCGATCTTCTCTGGCTGGATCAAGTGGACGGTCAATTACAAGCTGTCCACCTTCGGCATTTCCTGGTCGCCCCTGCCGTAGCCCGCGAAGAGGGCCTGCGTCTTTTCCTGAAGCGCCATCTTTGCAAGCCGGAAAAACTTCCCGCCGACCGGGACAAAATTGATTTGCTGCTGGTCCAGTATTTCGTTCTTTGCGCGCCCCAGGAATTGATCGCCGGGCGCATAGAAATTTCCGATGTCGCGAAAATCCTGCAGCCCGTGCTGGGTGAAATGGAGCCGGGATCTCTAGAGGATTGTAAACCGCTCGATCGCATATTGGAAGTGTCGCAACAATGCCGCAGCCTGCGCGAACTCATGGAACAGGGCTTATTGGAACAAGGCAAACTGGCAAAAGGGGAAGTCGGGGAAAGATTTTATGATCCTGGCACGCTGGTCTCCATCTGCCGGTTCAATTTCCTGCTGCGCCGGACTTTCATCCAGTGGCTTCATGCCGATCTGCGCGCGATCGGCGCGGCTCTCAATCAATTGGAAAAGCGCGGCGTAAAGGCCGTCGATTGCAGGAGAGCGGGGTTTTCCTCTAAAGAGCCCCTCTCGAAATTACAAGAGTTTCACCAGCACTGGAAGCCTCCCTTCCAAAACGATTACAGCCAGAGCTCCGCGTTCAAACCCTACGAGCAATTAATGTGCCTGCGGGAAGACCTGGAGGATGCGCTGGGCCCCGCGGTACCGGCTGGCGGGCCAACCTCCACCCCCGCGGTACGGAAAGAAAATGTCCTTAAGGAGCAAGCCGGCATCGAGCCCCCGCAAAAGAGCCAGGCGCCCAATCCAGTGGCTGCCGAAGTGCCGCCTCCGACCGGGAAACCACAGGTTCAGGCAGAGATCGCCGCCCGGTCCAATACCCCTTCGACGGAAAAGGCTAAACCACCGGAGCAAACACTTCCTGACATCGGGGTTGCTGATGTCGAGAATTTGGAAGAAAAAATTTGGGAGCAATTGATTGCCACCCCGGTCGTTCGAGGCCGCTCCATGACCACGGTCACAGTGGAAAATGCCCGAATCTTACTGTCCGCCTGGGAAGTGGCCGCATTTATCAGCGATTCCGGACAGGATTCCGAAGATTTGCGGCGGCTCATCGTTGCGCGCGCCTTGCTGTCCACTTCCATCGAACGACGGAAACGCCTCATGGATTTCCGGGGACTGTACCGGGCCGTGGCCCATGCGCGCGGGGAAATCCCGCGATTTCAGGAACGCGTGGATCAGCTTAAGCGAACCATGAAGACGGACGGCGCCGTCAACCTGGGCATTAGTCTCAAACGGCTGCTCTCCCTGATGGAGGAAGCGGAACAACTCCAAAAGGGAAGTGAGCTGAAACAAGGGGAACGATGACTCCCGGGCAAATCTTGATCGTTTCCGATGATTCCGAATTCGTGCGGACTTTGACGGCCCGCTGGCGAATGGAGAATGATTCTCCGGCGATTACCGCCGTCTCCACAGCCGTCAGCCCGCAAGCCAGTTCTTCCGGCTACGAAATGATCGTCATTGGGCCCTTGCGCAAGTGCGCGGCGCTCCCCGCGGGGCCGGCCTTGCATCCCGATTCCGTTGTGTGCGCGGTCGGAGATGAGGAAAGTCTGAAGGTGGTTAGAGCCGCCCGAGCCAATTGGCTCCTGCTTCCGGAATGTCCCGGATGGCCCAGGATTCTATTTGCCCTCGTAGGCGAGGTCTTGCGCCGCAAGGTAGCAGAGACGCGCGCTCGCGAAGCGGAAATCGCCAATCTTTCGCAAAAACGTTTTGGCATTCTCGGCAAGTCTTTACTGGAGGCTCGCCCAGGAATGGTCAACGCCATCACCTCTCTTCTCGGAAACGCGGATCTGATTTTGCTCTCCGAGGAGCCTCTGCCGGCTAGTTGCCGGGAACAGGTGCGCACCATTCACACCATGGCGCTGCGGTTGAATGAAATTGTTCAGCGTCTCTCTTCCATTGAGAATGAGATGGAATTGAGCGAGAGAAAATCTCACCTTGAGACGCCGGAGATGCACATGGCCGAAACCGCCGGGAACCGGCTGTCCTTGGATAGGCGCTAAACGCCCCGGTTTCAGCCGCTTGAGCGCGTTGCTCGATTGAGAACCTCACTGGGGCGAGTGGCGCTGCACTTGCTTTCTCCTTGATGGCGTATTTTCAATTGAGGCCTTATCGGTGAAAAAGATTCTGATCGTCGACGATTCCATGGCCATGGTGCGGTTGATTCAATCCGTTCTGGAGAAGGAAGGCTATCACGCCATCGGTATCAGCGATCCCTCCCAGATCGAGCAGACCATCGATTCCGAGGGCCCCAGCCTTATTCTGCTGGACGTGGTCATGCCGGAGCGCAATGGTTTCCAGGTCTGCCGGGCGCTCAAGAACTCGCAAATGTACAAGAGTATCCCAATCATTGTGGTGAGCGGAAAATCGACCGCGAGCGACCGCTACTGGGCCGAACAACAGGGCGCCAACGGATACATCGTGAAGCCGTTTGAACCTGTCGATCTCTTGCGCGAAGTAAGGCGGTTGGCCTGATGCCGGAAGAAACCTATTTGAATCCTCTCCCTCCGGATCTGCAGGCGGAGGAATTGGCCGAGATATCGGGATCGAGCGAGCACGCCCCGCCTTCCCGGCAATTTTGTGTCTTTCGCGCCGGACGCGAGAGGTTTTGTCTTCCCGTGTTGGAAGTGGAAGAGGTGGTGGACTGGCCGCTGGTGACGCGCGTGCCTCTCGGTCCTCCGTTCCTGATGGGCATTTTCAATTTGCGCGGCACGATTATTCCCGCGGTGGATATCGCCGTCACCGAAGGCCGCCGGCCGGGGCTCTTGCCCCGCAGCGTCATCGTGGCCGTACTTGCCGGCGACGATCGCAGTGAAGATATGCATGTGGGAATCGCCGCGGACGAAGTGATCGGGACTTACCCGGCTTCATCGGAATCGCTCCTCGACCAGGCCCCGCCGGACATGCCGCACTGCCGCGCCATGTTGCGGCATGAGGAGCGGCTGGCCCTGGTCCTGGATTTGCGCCAGTTGATTCAAGTTTTTCCCGTGCCCGTGATCTAAATCGGGCGATGTTCAGGCTCCGCAGGAATTGCTGAAGAGTAGGGCGCTGTGAAAGCGAGATTAGGGAGGTTTTGAAGTCATGAAGACCCGCTTGAGTTCGACAATTTGGATGCTTGTCATTTGGAACAGCCTCGCCCTGTTTGGGGTGTTGGGGATGGCCTATCAAGCCGGCGCGCACTCGGGGGGCGGCTCGATTTTCCAGGGCGGAACCTCGGGCATTGCCGGCATGGAATTTTTGATTGCCGCGGGGCTGGCGGTTTTTACGGCGCTGGTGCTCCTGATGACATTGCCGCGCCGCGTGCTCAACCCGATCGACGCTCTCTCCACGTTTTCGGAGCGGTTCGCGGCGGGGGATTCACGCGCCAAGGCCGAAGTGCCCGTCCAGGACGAGTTCAGCGTGATCGCGGAAAACCTGAACCGCACCTCCGCGCGCGTGGCCAAGGCCTATGGAAACCAGGAAGCGCAGGACCTGCTCCAGAAAAGCATCACGGACCTGCTGAACCTGATCAACCAGGTGGCGCGGGGCGACCTGACGCTGCGCGGGAAGGTGACCAACGACGCGCTCGGCAATGTTGCCGACTCCATTAATTTCATGTTGGATAATTTCACGACGGTTCTCGACCGCGTCCGCAATGCCGCCGTCGAAGTCTCCACCAATGCCAACCGCATTCTCGTCGCCACCGACGAAATGAATACCGGCACCGGGCAGCAGGACCAGGAAATCACCAATACTTCCTCGGCTGTGGAAGAGCTGACGGTTTCCATGAAACAGGTTTCCAACAACGCCGAAGCCAGCGCCGAAGCCGCGCGCCGCGCTCTGGACGCCGCCGAACAGGGCAACCGCGCCGTGCGCGACACGCTCGACGGAATGCAGCGCATCCGATCTTCCGTGCAGGCCACCGCCCGCAAGATCAAGTCGCTCGGCGATCGCTCCCTGGAAATCTCCGAAATCATCAATGTCATCAACGACATCACCGAACAGACCAACCTGCTGGCTCTCAACGCCGCCATCGAAGCCGCGCGCGCCGGAGAAGCCGGCCGCGGCTTCGCCGTTGTCGCCGACGAAGTTCGCAAACTGGCCGAGCACTCCCGCACGGCCACCAAAGATATCGCCGCGCTCATTAAAGCCATTCAGGCCGAGACCAACGAAGCGGTCGTCGTCATGGAGGAAGGCACCAAGGAAGTCGAAGTCGGCGCGGGCCTCGCGGACCAGGCCGGAAAAGCGCTGGAAGCCATATCGAGCGTCGTTCGCCAATCCGCCGAACTCGTCCAGGAAATTTCGCTGGCTTCGAAACAACAGGTGCGCGGCACGGAAGGCGTCGCCAACGCCATGCAAATCATCTCCGGGATCACGCGGCAGACTTCGCAGAGCGCCCGGCAAGCGGCCGGAACGGTGGGCACGCTGGTGAAGCTCTCCGAACAGCTCGTCGATGCCTTGTCGCAATTCCGGTCCAACGGCAACGGCGCATCCTCTACGGTTCGGCGCGAGCCCGTGGTCGTCGAGGCGCGGCGGTAAACAATCGGAAACCGGCCCGTGAGCGCCGGCCTGAGGATCCCAGGAACGCGCATGGACAAATCATCCACGCTACCGGCTGCCGTGACCGCTTCGGAGCTCGACGAGCTTCGCACGCTGATAGAAGAGCGGTCGGCCATTTTGTTCGACGCCTCGCGCGAGCGGTTCTTCGCGCCGCGCGTGAACGAATACATGCGCTCGAGCGGCGATCCAAACGGCGCCACGCTGCTTCGCCGCATCCTCAACTCCAACGTGGAATATGACCGTTTCCTCGGCAGTCTGTTGACGCAGGAAACTTCCTTCTTTCGTTACGCGGATGTTTTTCAAGCCCTGGAACGCGTGGTTCTTCCCGAAGTTCAAGCCCGCAATATGTGGCGCACGCCGCGCGTGCTGAGGATTTGGAGCGCGGGCTGTTCGACGGGCGAAGAAGCCTACTCCATCGCCATCACATTGGCGGACACCTTACCGTTTCCCGATGCCTGGCAAATTGAAATCCTGGCAACGGACATCAGTCGCGACGCTCTGCGGATTGCCGAGCGCGGCGTCTACGCGCGCCGCAGTCTTGCCAATGTCACGCCGATGCAGCTGGAGGCCCATTTCAAGAAGGTGGGAAACAACTGGGAGGTGAAACCCCGCCTCCGCAAAATGATTTCGTTTGCCACCATGAATCTGGCGCGTTCCGTTTACGTCGGCCGCATGGACTGCATTTTTTGCATGAACGTCCTGATGTATTTCTCGGAAGAGCGCAGAAACGAACTGCTGCAGCGGTTCTATGACACGCTCGAACCCGGCGGCCTTTTCTTTCTCGGCCATTCCGAATCCATGAAAACCGCTCCCGTCAAGTTCGAGACGGCAGTGTTTGGAGATTGCCAGTACTACGTGAAGCCGCCCGCCGCGAAGACCGAATTAAAACCGGCGGCGCAGGGCAGCGGGACATGACGCCCCTCGATTCCAATTCACTCGAGCAATTTCTCCAGGACGCCTCCGAGCGCCTGCAATTTCTGCGGGAATACGCCGCTCTGCCCGTGGAGCCCACCTCCACGAGCGATGAGCTCGCCCGGCTTCACGATGCCGCCCAGGAACTTGCCGAATCCTCGGGCCGTTGGGGCTTTCCGCTCTTCTCGGACATTGCCGGGAGGTTGGCGCACGTCTTTCAATACGCCCGCAAAGCGCAACTGAGTCCTGAAACGTACGGCCCGCTTACTGAATTCCTGGCGGACGCCATCTCCGTACTTGAATTTGACCTGCTGCAAATCAGTTCCGACGGCAAGGAAACCGCGGACGACATTGCCGCTTTCAAGCACCGCTACGCATTTGCCTTCGGAGGCGCAACCGTTTCGCCATCCGCCCTGGAAGACGAAATGCCCGCGGGCGCCGGAAACGGGGCGCAGGATTCTCTCCCGCTGTCCGATAGCAACCTCGCCGACGATCTGCCCGAAGATGACGACGTTCCGAGGGAAGTATTGGACTTCTTCATCCCGGAAGCGGAAGAGCACTTGCAAATTGCAACCCAATGCTTGCTGGGACTCGAATCCAACCCGGACACGGAAGAGATTCACCGGCTTTTCCGTTCGGTCCACACCATAAAGGGGTCGGCGGCGCAAGTGGGTTTGCGCCGGTTGGGCGCCGTGGCGCATCGCCTGGAGGATTTGATCGGGCTGCTTCGCGATGGAGCGCTGCCCTCCAGCCCGGAGATCACGGACGTGTGCCTGCAGTCGCTCGACGCGCTGCGAAAATTCCTGCATCGGCAGTGGTCCAGCGGCGAGGAGATGAGGCTCACCGTCGGCCCTCTGCTCGCGCGGATCGCGCAATGGGTTCCCGAAGAACTCCTGGAGGATGCCGTCAATGCCGGGGAGGGCGCCCGGCCCGAAGCTTCCGAAGGAGAAACCGCGCCGGCTGCTTTCGCGCCTTCCTCGCCGGGCGGTTCCGGAAAAACAGGAGAGCGCGGCGCCCAGGCAAAGTCTGTTCGAATTTCTCTTTCGCGCCTCGATGACATGATGAACAGCGTCGGCGAACTGGTCATCAATCGAACGCGCCTCATCGGACGAATGGCGGAATTGAAAAAGCTCGTCGAAGTCCTCGGGATTTCCAGGAAGCGATTGTCCGACAAGGTCGCCGAATTTCAGGAGAAATACGAATTTACCCGCCTGGGCATCTCCAATTCCGAAGGCGGTCCCGGCGGTCCCGGCGGGCCGCGGAAAGCGGCTGGGCCCGCTCCAGGCTCCCAGGAGCCGCCCTCCGGCGGCTGGCTGGATTTTTCCGACCTCGAAATGGACCGCTACGACGACTTCAACATTCTCTCTCGCTCGCTGACCGAGATTTCCGCCGATATCTCGGAAGTGCTTTCGCAACTCGGGGGATTTGTCGGCCGCGTGGGCGGGGATATCGATGAATTCACCAAGCTGGGGCACCATTTGCAGGACGAGATCACGGAAGCGCGCATGGTCCCGATCGGCAATCTGTACACACGCCTCTCGCGCACGGCGCGCGACGCCGCCAAAGTTTGCGGCAAACCCGTGGACCTGGAACTCGTTGGAGAAGACACCCGGCTCGACAACAACATCGTGCAGCAGATCACTGACCCCTTGATCCACCTCGTTCGCAACGCCATCGCGCATGGAATTGAAGACGCCCCGTCGCGCGAACAAGCGGGGAAATCGGCGCGGGGCAAGGTAACCGTGCGCGCTTTCCATCGCGGCAATCATGTCTTCATCGAAGTGCAAGACGACGGCGGCGGTCTGGATTATGGCCGCATTCGCCAGACCGCGGTCCGCGCCGGTTTGGTTTCCGCCCCGGCAGCCGAACTTCTTTCCGAGGGCGAATTGCGCGCCTTCCTGTTTCATCCCGGCTTCACCACCGCAACGTCGAAGAACGAAGTTGCCGGCCGCGGCGTGGGACTTGACGTGGTCCGCAGCAACGTGCACTCCTTGAACGGCGAAATCGAAATCCAAAGCGAAGCAGGCAAAGGCACGTGCTTCGGCGTAAAAGTCCCGCTCACCCTCATTATTTCCCAGGCCCTCTTTATTCGCTCGGGCTCCACCGTTCTGGCCATGCCTCTCGCGGTCGTGGAAGAAATCCGCAGGTTGCGTCCGGAAGAAATCGAAGATGTCGGTGGAAAATTGCTCACTAAAGTGCGTGGCGTCGTCACGGAAGTCGTCCGGCTGGATATCGCGCTGGGTCTTCCTCCCATCGAGCCCACCAACGGCTACATGAATATGGTGATCGTGAGAGCCGCGGGCCGCCAGGTCGGCGTGGTCGTGGAAGAAGTTCTCGGCAAGGATGAAGTGGTCATCAAGAATCTGGGCCAGTACCTGCGGCGCGTCAAACTTTTCCCCGGCGCAACAATTTCCACTGACGGCAGCTTGATTCTCCTGGTGGATGTGAACCGCCTGGCCGGCACGACCGCGGCGGAAGTGGGCGTGGTCGTTCCCTCCGCCAGCGCGGCTCGCATTTTCGGACCCGGAGCCCTGGCCGTCGCTTCCGGCAGTATTCCTGCGGCTGCCGTGGATGAGCCGGCCGCGGAAAAAGTCGTGGTGATTGCGGACGACTCGATCAGCGTCCGCAAATTCGTCGGCAGGATTCTGGAAAAGGCCGGCTATTCCGTGAAGTTGGCTTCCGATGGCCTGGAGGCCGCGGAACTGGTGGCCCAGGTGGGTTGTCATCTGGTTATTACCGATATTGAAATGCCGCGCATGAACGGCTACGAATTGATGACTCACCTGCGGCAGGATCCCGCGACGCGCCGCATCCCCGTTCTGGTGGTCACGTCCAGGGCAGGCGCCAAGCATCGCGAGCGCGCCATGAAAGAAGGCGCCGCGTCTTTCCTGACCAAACCCGTGCAGGAGGAACAGCTCCTTGCGGTGGTGGATGAATTGATGAATTCCGCAGCGCGGCAGCGCCGTCCCGCCGCGCCTGCTTTGGATCTGGCTTAATTATGGCAGCTGTCGAAAAAAAGACGCGAGTGCTCATCGTGGACGATTCCGCTTATATGCGGAAAGTCCTCGAGGAGCTTATTCGCAGCGATCCGAAACTGGAAGTGGTCGGGCAAGCCAAGGACGGCCGCGAAGCCATTACCATGGCGCAATCTCTCCAGCCGGATGTAGTGACCATGGATCTCAATATGCCGCGCATGGACGGCCTGGAAGCCACGCAACACATCATGACGCAGAATCCCCGTCCAATTCTGATCGTCAGCTCGGAATCGCGGCAAGGCGCAGCCAGCACACTGCGCGCCCTGGAACTCGGCGCCATCGATTTTGTCCCCAAACCTTCCAGCGCCATCGATCTGGATATGAAAAACGTGCGAGAAGAGCTCCTCGGCAAACTCAAGATGGCCGCGAAGGTCCGCGTGGTGCGCACTGCCGCCCGGCACGATCCCTCGGCGGGTCTGGAAGCCAAATCTCAGATACCCTCCGTAAAGGAAGTTGCAAATTCCGAAGCGCGGCTTCCGCTGGTCGTGATCGCCGCCTCCACAGGAGGTCCGGCAACCCTGATGCGCTTGGTTCCGCGCTTCCCGAAGAATTTTCCGGCGGCCGTCGTTCTCGTCCAGCACATGCCGGCGACATTCACGTCGCAGCTGAGCTTGCAGCTCACCGAGGTCGCCTCGATTCGCGTGAAGGAAGCCGAAGCCAATGAGCAGCTCCAGGCGGGAACCATTTATGTCTGCCCCGGATCGCACCATCTGAGGATCTCCTTGACAGGCCGGATCAAGCTGGATGATGGCCCCAGAATCTCCGGCTACCGCCCCTGCGCCGACGTGGCCTTGGAAACGGCCGCGGCGTATGGGGGCGCGAATGTTATAGGCGTCGTCCTGACCGGGATGGGCAATGACGGCGCGGCCGGTGTTCAGGCTGTCAAAGCGGCGCGGGGATGCGTGCTGGCGCAGGATGAAGCGACTTCCGTTATCTTCGGGATGCCGGCCGAGGCCATACGAACCGGCGCAGTGGATCAAGTTCTCGGCATCGAGGAAATGTATCCAGCGATTGAAAAATATCTGGAATCCATTTGCCGGCAGATCCAGCCCATAGGATCGCGATGACGCAGACGGTCAATTCCAGTCTTTCGCGGCGCGACGCCCGGCGGCGCGAACAGGTCGCGGTGTTCTCGATTGCCGAATACAGCTTTGTAATTTCCGCGGCGTCCATCCAGGAAATTCGGAACACGGACAGTCTGGGCGGAACGGTTGTGGATCTGGACCGGCCCGTACTGCGCAAAGTCCGCCACATCGTGGAGCGTGACGCCCGGTCTTATTACGTGGTCAGCGGCTATGAGCATTTTCATCTGCCGCCGTCGCGGCCGACCACGGTCTTGATCTTGCGCGATGCGCCTGTCGCCGTGCTGGTGGACCGAATTGAAGAAATGGCCGAGATGCGCGTGCTCCTGGCGCTGCCGCAATCCTTCCGCGGGGAAGAACGCACCTGGTATCGCGGCCTCACGGTGCTGGACCGCAAGGTCCTGCCCGTAGCCAATCCCCTTGGATTTCTCACCACCCGGGAGTTGCAGCAGATCGAAGAGCAGAATCCCGGCCTGCTGGAGTCTGCGTCAATGCGAAAGGAGAGAGAGCGGGTATGAACGCGGAAAAAAGCTCTCTGGTCCCTTCCTTTGTCGTATTTCATGTAGGGGCGCGGCGCGTGGCGTTGTCTCGCGATATTGTCGCGGAGCTGATTGCCTCACCGTTTCTGTATTCCTTTCCGCACACCACGCCGCTGATTGCCAGCGTCGTGTTGCGGCGGGGGCGGATTGTTCCGGTGCTGGATTTGGGACCCGGCATCCTGGGCGCTGCGTCTCCCCCGGCGCGATTTTTCCTGGTTGTGGAAAGGCGCCTTTCGAACATTTCCGAGAGATGCGCGATTCCGGTTCAAGGGGAATGCGAACTGGTGTCCGGAATCATGCTCCCTGCAACTGGGCAGGACGAATTTGTGGCCGGATGCCTGGACCTCAACGGAGAACAGATTGACATTCTAGATCTGGAGAAGGCCATCGAGGCCGGCGCCAGGATGGAAGAAAGCTTAATCCCAGCGGCGGAGGCAAAGTCGTGAGCGAGGTTGGAGCGGCGCCGCGCGTCCTGCTGATTGACAGCAATGTCTATTTTGTCAAACGCATGACGGAGGCGCTCGTGAAGGAAGGCTTTCAGGTGTTTCATCATCCGGCGGCGTCCTATGCGCTCACCATGATTGAGTGGAATCCGCCCGACATCATTCTTTGCGCCACCGAACTTCGGGAAATGGGCGCCTTCGAGATGGTTCCCGTTCTGCGCAGCGATCCGAAAACGGCGAACACGCCGCTCATGGCCCTCGGCAACAGCGCGGAGAAAGGTCCGCTGGAGGCCTACCGCGCGGGCTGCGACGATTACATCGACCGGCGAAGGAATCCCGCCGACATCGCCAGTCACATTCGCGCATTTTTGCGCAGCTCCCGTCACGGTTTCCAGCCCACGGAAATGCTTTCGACGACGGACACATCTCTCAGCGGAAGCCTCGAGCATTTGGATTTGCCGGGCATCATACAGATGCTGGACCAGACGCGAAAGACCGGCGCTTTGTACGTCAACGCCGGCGAAACCGACGCCGTTCTGTTCTTTGAATCGGGCGAAATCCATCATGCCGAATACGGCAGGCTGACCGGCGAGGAAGCGGTCATTCAGATCATTAAGGATTGCCAGCAATCAGGAATTGGAGTTTACAAACTCGTCGCCGGGGCCAATGCCAATCAGCGCACCGTCCATCGGCGCTCGATGGATTTGCTGCTCGACGCCCTGCGCGAGTTTGACGAGGCCAACCGACATCCGGCGGAAAGGGAAGTATCATGACCGACATTGCCCCACGCGAACCAGGTTCCAAACCCAATGTGTATTTCATTGACGACAGCGCCACCATGCGCGAGGTGGTCAAGATCGCCTTTCGCCGTGAAAATTTTAATGTGGTGACCTGCTCCGATATGTCTTCCGCCGTTGCCTTGTTCGAGCAGACCGCGCCCGACGCCGTCATCAGCGATGTCATCATGCCGGACAAGGATGGTTACCAGCTTTGTGAATTCATTAAGCAGCATCCGCTTTTGGGCGGGACTCCGGTTTTCCTGATGTCGGGAGTCGTCAACAAACAAGTTGCCGAACGCGCCCACGATGTGAAAGCGGACGAACTGATTCGCAAGCCGTTTCATCCGCAGGAACTGGTGGATCGCGTTAAGAAACTTTTGAATCGCCCCGAACCGGGCCAGGCGTCCCCGCCGAGCAATGCAGGGACCGCCAGCCCGCTCAGTAAATTTTTTGAGGGCGCCGCCGGTTCTTTTCCCAAAGGCCCCGCAATCCCTGAACCTCCGCCCGCCGCACCTCGAGCCATTCCCCAGGCGCCTCCTCCGCCCGCCGAAATGCGCGCACCCGCAGGCAACGCTCAGGAGTTGCAGAAGTTGCGCATGGATTTGAAACGTCTGGAATCCTTGGTTAAAAAACTTCAGGCCGACCTTGCCTCGGAACGCGAGTATTGCGCCACATTGGAATCGCAGCTGCAATCCCTCAGCACAGCCGAGTGATCCGCCGCGGTATAGAAAATATTTTCACGGTGCGAATCGGTTTTCTCTGTAAGTGTAGGCTGGCGCCGCTTCCGGGCCAATCCCGCGCGGCTTTTTCTGCGCTGTTGATTCCGATTGTTTTCTCCTGTACATTTCCCCGTACCCCCCGCCCCCAGGAGGCATGATCTTTTCGGCATTCCAGGCTTTGGGAAGTTTTTCCGTGGCGGCCTTGTAAGGCCGCCCTGCGCGAAGAGGTAGTACCCGATGAGCTGGAAAGCTCAGAATTACAATGGCGGCCAAAATCATCGCGCAATTTTTGGATTGGGAACAGCTCCTGACGGATTTGCACTGACCTCGCGGCGGTTTTTGCCGATACCTGTCATGAAACCGCGGTGGATTGACTGGGGTCGGAAACATGATCTATCCTTCGCACGCACAGGAAGCCTGAGTGGGAAGGAAAGAAGGGCCGCCGGGACAAAGGTCAGAACGATCATTCAGATTTCGGCCAAAGTTTGCGTGAGTGCAGATCGCCAAATCCGGACGACCCCTCGGGAGGTCGCGCCAGGAGGGATGCTTCCCCGCGATCCCCCGCGCCACCCAGGGTATCAAAAGTCAACTTCTCCAACGGTCGGTGGAGGTTTGGGCCATGAAATCTCGTCGCACCCTGTTTGTATTTCTCTTTTGTGGACTCCTGGTTGTTCTCGGGGGATCTTGCGGAGGCGCCTTACAAGCGGCACCTCCAGCCCCGGCGCAACGCTCCGGCTCGAAAGTCTCTGCCCTGCCGCCATCGTCAGATGCGAGTGATTCCTCAACCGCCGAGGAAGTAGCCATCCCCGGCCCGCTGCGTTCTTTTTTAAGAATGGCAGCAATCAGCCAGAAGATCACACCGGATGAAGTATTGCCGCTGCTGGCGCGCAACGTCGTCATGAGTGGCTACCAAGGCGGCAAACCGACGGAATTCCTGGTCCTCGTGAATTGGTACATGGATCAAGCGCGGGAATTGGAATCCCTGGCAGGTAAAGGCGGCTTAATTCATGTTTCAAATTGCGACGAGGCCAAGCCGCTTCTTGTCATTCTCGGCTACAGGCTCCCGCAATCTTGCGGACCGGATGCCGCGCTCGAAACCGCCGACGCGAACAGGGCATTTCTGACGATTGATTCGGGGTTCCCATTGGCGGACCTTGAAGAGACGCTGCGTGGAGGCAAGCCGTTTGACCTGCCTTATTTTTCCACAAAAGTTCCCGTGCTCTTCAAATCGTCGGATTGGGTGGAGAACAAGAAGAATGCCAACCGCGGCGTGGTGGACTCGATCTTGCGCGATCCTGGCCTGGCCCGCTTGTATTGGTCGATGTCCCGCATGGATACCGAAACGGCCGAGTTCCTGTGGAAATCTCTAGGCCCAAAGAAATTGATTTTGGCCGCCCCGGTACTGGATTTTTATGGCAGCCAGATCAGCGTTCGATCGGGAAGAGTGCTCGTTCCGGGTGGACCGGGGGCGGAAAACGCCTGGAGGGATCTGGTTGGAGCCAATCCGAGGTCTGCAGCCGATTTCGTTTCCCGGCTTCTGACCAAAGATAGCGGATGGCTGGCATCTTATTTTGACACCCTTACCCGCGTAAACCAGACCCAGCAGGCATATTTCACCTCGCCTCGCCGCATGGAACGTTTTTACAACGCGCTTCGTGGTCACGACGTAAACCCGCTCCCAACCAAGCATTCCTTTCGGCCGGACCCTGCCCTGTTTTTGCTGGAGGCGCGCCTGCAGGTTGAACCAAACGGCCAGCCGCATATTCCTGGAAATGTCGACGTCTGGAAGGAAGTATTGCGCCGCAAAACGGATTCCAAGCTCATTCGCGAATGGGGCGACAAGGCCTCGGGCTGGAACAATCCGGAACAGGTGGTCGAAGGGATGGTGGGTGTTTCCAGATATGCCATGCCGGAGGGGCCGGTTTTCAATTTCCTGATGTTGACCGAAATCGACCGCGGGCGCGCTCCCGGTGAGCAACTCGATATTCCCACGGCTCGCTTGCTGGCCGAAAAATTTCCGCTTTTCGGCGACCAGTATCCCGTATTTGCGGAATTCCACGCCTTGAACAATGAGTCCATCACGCGATTTCTGGCCGTCGCCGAAGGTCTGAATCAAATTTCAGATCGGCTCACAAAGACGGACGCACTGGGGATGCTCCAGGCCAATCTCGGCCTCTGGCAAATCCTGGCCCGCCAAGGCCAGATTCCGGACGCCCGCTTGAACGACTCCTGGCAAAAAATCCTGAACGCTTTCGGCGCACTGCACACGTCGGACCAGGTCTATACGGCCGGGAGGACTGCCCTCGGCGAACTCTTGCGCGCCTCCATTGGCAAGACCTATCTGCCGCAAGACCAGCTCTTTGCTTTGCTCGCCGGTCCCGAGCAATACAACAGGGAGGCTCAACAATTACGTTCCGAAATGGCCGGCAGAATGCGTCAGGTGATTGACGACCAGCGCCTGGTTTCTCTGGACACGCTGATCTCCCTGGGCGACGGGCTCGACCAAATGGCCAAGGGGAAGGAAGCCGCGGACTCGCTGCTCCCGCTGGCCGGGGAGTTGCGCGAATTCGAGATGCCCAAGCCCCTATTTACTAAGAGTGAGAGGACCGAATTTGCCGCGGGACTTTACAGCAACCGGCACACCGCCCTGCAGATGCGAACCGATTTGATAAAAATCATGAAGGCCCCCGGCGGCCCTTCGGATTTGATCCAGGCCCACGGCTTGCTTACTCCTTTTTTACGTGACACTTTAGTAGGACTCAACTACGCCTATTACGAGCCGCCCGGCGCCCAAATGATTCACAACAACCCGCTCTTTGTCCGCTCCCATGATTTCTCGGGAGGCGATTATTCCGGCGAAGCCGCCAACGCCAGCGACCAGATTTGGCGCTCCCCGCGTATTTTTGGCCGCGGATGGACGGCCAGCGGCGGAGCTCACTTGATCGGCTCCATGGCCGATTTGCCTTACGCTCTCGCGCGTGTCGAGCAGGATTTCATCGTTCCGAAAAATGTTCAGTCCCTTATCTGGGAAGATTTGGTTCCCGGTCTGATCACCAGCGCGGTTCTGCCCCGATGGTGGAGCGTCACTCCCAACGAGTTGCATGCTGTGGCGTTGTATCAGCGTGAAGGCGAAGAGCTTCTGACCGGCGCTGCCAGGGATGAGAAGCTGCGCGAACCCGTCCTCAGTATCCTCACCGATTGCCTGCTTCCTCAAAGATTAGAGCAAGTTGAGACGGCTTTGCGGGCCGGGCGCGATGACGACGCCCTGGCCCAGATTGCCCCGGCGGAGAGCTTTTACCTGGCCGCTGAATATCGCCAGAAATTTAACTCCGAGAAAGGCAATTCCGGACCGGCGGGAAAGGAATTGGACGAACTGTTGGCCCGCTTCCCGGCCGAGACGAATGTGGCGCGCATTTCCGAGGACTTCGGCGTCCCTCACCCCGCCCTGGCACAGAGCTATGGGCGAGAACTGATGAACATCAAGCCGATCCCCACGTTTCTCTATTATTCCAGCCGTTTGATGGCAGAATCCTGGGATTCGGGAAATTTGTACTGGGGCCGCCTGGCGGATGAGATGGGCTACTCGCCTGTCATGCTCAACGTGCTGGTTCCGCAATTGACCCGCCGCATGGTGGAGCAAACCTTCGCCTCGCATCTGGAAGATTGGTCCGCCGTGCTGCGCGCCATGCGGGAGACCGGGGAAGAATTCCGGCAGGGCAAGATCGCGGGCTTGCCGAAGAGCGGTCCTTCGGCCGGACTTTGAAGTGTTTTGCGGTTCTTGGTGGCGATTTCAAGTATAGATCCCCATATGCAGAAATGCACGGGGCGGGCACACGAGGGAATCATGGCCAAACGATACGTATTTTCGGGGATGGGCGTTCTGATTATCCTCTCCTCATTTGGAGTTTGGATGGCGGCGCAGGACCGCGGGCAGGACAACGCCGGCAGCGTCATTCGCGTTGTCGTTTCCATGGTGCAATTGAACGTGGCCGTTACGGACGACAAGGGAAACTACGTGACCACTCTCCGCCCCTCGGATTTTGACATTTCCGAGGACGGAATTCCTCAGAAACTCGCCACCTTTGAGGAAGGAAACGAAGGCCCGCAAAATTTGCTCGAAGCCGCACAGGATTCCAGCCAGGCTAAGGACCCGGGGGGCAACCCAACCATCGAGCACAGGCGAAAGGATCCTCCGCGCGGCGGCGCTCAATCGGATTCCCTCGCGGGAATCGCCTCATCGGTGAGCGGCTCCAACGTTTTCATTTTGTTTGACACCAGCAATTATATGTTCCGGGGGCGGGGCTTTGTTTTTGCCCAGGATTCCATCGCGGAATTCGTTCGTTCGCTAGACCATCCCTATCAAGTCGCCTTTTATTCCTACAGCCGCGACTTTTACCGTGCCGCGTCGCTTACTACCGATCGCACCCAGGTTTTGCGCGGTGTGCGCGAGACGGTGAACGGCGATGATTCCGCGCTCTACAACGCACTGCTCATGACTCTGAAAGATGCCGCGCAATATTCCGGCAGGAAAGTCGTCGTCGTCTTTTCCAACGGCCCCGATAATTCCAGCATGGTTTCTCCGGAAGACGTCGATGAATTGGCCCAGTCCGAAGGCGTCCCCATCTACATGATTAGTACGCGGGAAGCGAAACTCGACGCCGCTTCCGCGGCCGTTTTTGCCCGCATGACGGCCAGCACGGGCGGCGAGGCTTACTTTGCGAAAAGTTGGAAGGACCAGCGCGACGCCTTCTCCTCGATCCGGGAAGACCTTGCGCATCTATACTTTATGAGCTATTACCCGCAGCCGAATCCCAATCGCGGCTGGCGCACCATCTCCGTGAAAATCACCAACCCCAAATTCAAAAAATACCGCATCCGCACGCGCAGCGGGTATCGCCCCATTCCGGCACGCGCCAATCTGGACGTGGCCCCAGCCGAGCAATAGATTTTTGACTTTGCTCGGGCCTCGCCCTCGCGATTGCGCCGTCCGGATGTCGCGCCCGCATTGAATGTTTCAGTTCTTGCCTACTGTCCTTCCGTACAGTAGTAATTTTCAGGGCATTTGATTAAGCTGCGATTGAATGGATCCATTCCCTTCGAAACAGGTAGAAAGCAGCGACAGGAAGAGATAGACCCATGGACAGAAGGAAATCAGCAATCATGAATGGGCGTGGAACCACTCCGGATGGATCGAAGGCGGAGCGGAGGAAGACTTCCCGGTTTCTGGTCGCAGTGCCGGTCGAAGCGAGCTGGCGCAATTCGGAGGGCGTGCCCGTTTTGATACAGGCAGTGGCAAAGCAAGTAAATGCCAATGGCGGATTCCTGGAAATGACGCTCTACCCCAGCGTAGGCAGCCGGATTACACTCACTAATTTCCTTTCCGCGGAATCAGCCGAAGCCCGAGTGCTGGCCACGCCGAATTCAAGGGAAGGCGTTTCGCACGGAATCATTGTCGAGTTAATTACCCCCAGCGAAAGTTTTTGGGGCGTGAATCTGCAAGTCAAAAAGACCAGCGTCGAACTGCAAAAACTTGAAAAATCGCTCCAAGCCGAAGGCATTGATTTCCGTTTGCTGAACGAATTCCGTGACACGGTCGATACGCTGCGCACCACCGCCCTGGCGGTTCAACAGTTGCGGGAAATTCAGCTCAAGGGCCGGGACGCCGGCGAAATCGTCACCATGCTCGTGGCTGGCCGCGTGCGCCGCGCCACCAACCTCTGCCACGAACTCGTCGCCGATATTGACGCGGGAAATATGTCCAGTGAAACCAAGGAAGTCGAGGAACTTTACGACTGCCTTGAGCAAGCCTGCGACCGCCTGCGGCATCTCCTCAAGAGCCGCGACCCGAACCGCTACGTAACCACACGCACCTGACTTCTTTTCCACGGATTTTCCCAACCGCGTATCGTCACTGCCCCTTAGAAACGAAATACCAGTCCCGTCGACACCCTGGCGCTGTGTTGCACCCCGCCGAAGTACTTCGTCACGATGTCATCGGCTTGGATAATTCGCCAGGAAATCAGCGGCGCGATGTGCATGTCGATTCCGCCCCCGATCGCCCCTGAAAAGGAGGTGCTTTTAAGTCCGTTGTCAGAAAGGTGTCCGACGCCCGCCAATACGTGAAAGAACGGGGAAATTCGCGCGGGAAAAGAAAATTGGGGGCCGGCCATGAAATGCAGCGTCCGGCCGTCGATTTTGGACGGCAACCCGAAATGGCCGTCCATATCCGCCGCAATGCCCAGCCAGTTCGTGAACTTGAATTGGCCGGTGATTTCCACGCCGTTCAGGTTTCTCGCCGGGGAAGTGCCCAGCCGTTCGTAACTATAACCGCCAAACAAATCTATCCCCTGCGCCTTCGCCGAAATGGAAAAGACGAAGAACAGCCCCAGCAGCATCAGCAGCCTTCGAGCCATGAATAGCGCCTCCGGAAATTGAGTTTGATTTTGAAGTCACGGCGTGGAGAGAGGGGGTCCGGCCGCGGGCACAAGGCTGGTCAGCTACTCAGATGCCGCAAGTCACTCTACGGTCGCTTCGCCAAGAGCATTTGGCGGCATTATGAAAAGAATCAGGAATTCCAAAAGGAGGTAAAAAGGAAATGCCACGGCGCACTGCAAATCAGGCTGATTTGAGCGCTTGCCCTCGTTGTAACCTGCTGCGCGTAAATGCTTTGGAGGTAATGGCGCCGTTTCGGCATTCTGGCCCGGCAGTTGCATCGAATGGTTGGGCGCGGCCGCTCTCCGAAGTTAGGAGGAGTTGCTGCCAGGTATGGCAACTTTTGTTTTTATTTCTGTGTTGAATAGGAGTGAGGCGACTGTTGAGAAAAACAATCTATTTCCTGCGAACCCACGGAGGGCTGCGATAATGTTCCCAATCAAACGAATTCTTAACACAACTTGTTTAGCTGCAAGTCTCCTGATCGCCGTTGCGAGTCCGGGTTGTGCCGGTCGCGTTCGCGTCTACGATGAATATCACAGCGACTACCATAACTGGGACCGCGATGAGGATGGCGCGTATCGGAACTATTGGAACGAGCGCCACGAGTCCTATCGCGATTACAACAAACTGAACAAGGACGAGCAGAAAGACTATTGGAACTGGCGCCACGAACACAAGGATCACGACAATCATTAGTCCTTCAGGGAACGTCAATCTCCCGATTGGCGTGTCGCACAACGCAATTCAGGAGAATGGCGTTCCCAGGCGAAGTCACCAGGCGATTCTTTTCCCCACCCGACCGTGCCGCAATCTTCAACAACTCGCTCGACTTGTAAATATCGTTTGCACTCGCCGCCTCCTACGGTTTGAGCCCGGGCGGCACGACATGAAATCCGATCCGGGTACTCTTAAATCGGGACGATTGTTTTCCCCCTGATGAACGGCCCCGAAAAATAATTTCACGATGTGTTTCTTCAGAGTCAGGCAAAACTGAGGCCTGCTAAAATGATTCAGCCGCGCAAATTCCCGATCCCCGGCAAAGTTTGGAAGGAGAGGAAACATCCTGTGCTGCCAGACGATCTTCTCAACAGACTCGGCATTCAATATCCAGTGATTCAGGGGCCCATGGGTGGAGGCCCCTCGACGCCCGAACTCGTGGCAGCGGTTTCCAACGCCGGCGGCCTCGGTTCGCTGGGAGCCGCGTATCTAAAACCCGATGAAATCACCGCGGCCATCCGGCAAATCAAGTCGCTCACGAACAAACCATTCAACGTGAATCTTTTTGCCGGCGGCTATGGAGCGAAGACGGACCAGGATCCCGGCCCCATGATGGATCTTCTTGCCGAAATCCATGAAGCCCTCGGCCTGCCGGCTCCCGTTCTGCCGCAGCTTCCGCCAGATCCGTTTGCCGCGCAATTGGAAGCTGTCCTGGATGCGGGTGCTCCAATCTTCAGCTTCACATTCGGCATCCCTGACCGCGATGCGATGGCGCGTCTCCAGGCGCGTCACATCACAATCGTCGGAACAGCAACGACTGTGAAAGAAGCTGAAATACTGGCGGAGGCCGGGGTCGACGCAATCGTTGCTCAGGGGGCCGAAGCGGGCGCGCACCGTGGCACTTTTGCCGGATCCTTTGAAGCTTCCATGATGCCGACTCACGATCTTGTGCGTGGCATCCACAGCGGCGTGCCGCTTCCGGTGATTGCTTCCGGCGGCATTATGGATGGCCGCGATCTCGCGAGCGTGCTACAGTTGGGTGCCTCCGCGGCGGCGCTCGGCACCGCCTTCCTGGTGTGCCCTGAATCAGGGGCGTCTGATGCGCACAAACAGGCGATCCTGGCCGCGCGGGAAGACACTACAGTCATTACTCGGGCATTTTCCGGACGCCCGGCCCGAGGGCTTGCGAATACGTTCACCCATAAATTGACGGGGAGAGAAGACATCATTCTCTCGTACCCTCGCCAGAATATTCTGACTCGCGCCATGCGCACCGCCGCCGCAAAGCTGGGCGAAAGCGGATTCCTCTCTTTATGGGCGGGCCGGGGCGTGGCCCGGGCGCGCGCGCTTCCTGCTGGAGAACTTGTCGGCCGCTTGTTGGAGGAAATGAATGCCGCCGAAGAAAAGAGCTCCGTCAAAATTGATTAGGCAGACCCGATGCCTGGTCCGCCTTGCCGCTCGGGAGATTTGGCCTGGATCACGGCGGGGACCGAACCCGTCCCGTCGCCAACGCTTAGTAGAGTCCTAATTTGAAAATCGTCGCTGTAGTTCCGGCCCTTAGGAGGTCGAGGCTTCAGCCCCGACGTTTAGGCCTGCGTACACAAGGGCTTTAGCCCCGGAAGCCTCAGGGCCTAAAGGCACCATTCATGCGTTACTGGTCGTCCGACTTAAAGGTCGGACCTCCTGAACGCGAACTCGAAGATCGATCGTGATAGACTGCTTGAAATCAAGACAGTACCGAACCATTCCGCGAATTGACTTTCTCTTGCCTCGCTGTATGATAGAAAGAGTCCCGTGAGCTATGGAATAGAGACCGGTCCCTGCATCTGTTGTTGCTGCAACAGTGCGCCGCCGTGTGGGGGAATCGCGCGATAGAGAGACAACAGATCGCAGCGCAAGCAGCCCACCGCGGTGACCAGCCCGACGGTGGGTTTTTTGTTTTCGGGCGTAATGCATTGGACCCTGGCGGGACGTCAAAAGCGCGCGGCAATGTTGGACTACTGTAGAGTATCCCAATAGCGCTTGCCGCTTGGCTGCACATGAACCTGTCTTCTATTGGAGGCAATCGTTAGATGAAGGTTTCGAACTCTCTCTGGGCCGAACGGCTCGCCGGAAAAATTCCGGAGCATCTGGCCCGCGAAATAGACATCTTCGAAACGGAGATTGCCTTGCGCAAGCAGGGCAAGATTGACGAGCGCCTGTTCGCCGAAACGCGGCTGCGTAGAGGAGTTTACGGCCAGCGCTATGACAACGGACAAAGGCACAATGGTAAGACCGTTCAACAGCTCGGCTATCCTTCCGGAGAGCTGACCAAAGGCCCGAACACCATGTGGGACGCTCCGGGGATGCAGCGCATCAAGATCCCCGCGGGAGGGCTCAATGCGGACCATCTGGAGACGCTGGCGGACCTTGCCGAGGAGTATTCCGACGGCATCGCGCACGTGACCACGCGGCAGGATTTCCAACTTCATTACGTACACATTGAGAACACACCCAGCTTGATGCGCCGCCTGGCCGCCGCCAAAATCACCACGCGCGAGGCCTGCGGAAATTCCGTCCGCAACGTGACCGCCTGCCCCTACTCGGGCGTCTGCCCCGATGAAAAATTCGACGTCACTCCCTACTCTCGCGCTCTGTCCAAATTTCTGCTGGGCCATCCCGACACCCAAAATTTCGGGCGGAAATTCAAGCACTCCTTCAGCGGATGCTCGCAGCATGCCTGCGGACTCTCGAGCATGCATGACATGGGCATGGTCGCCGTCACCCGGATCGAGGACGGAAAAGAGAAGCGCGGCTTTGAAGTATCGGTGGGCGGCGGTCTCGGCGCCGTCCCCTATCAGGCCAAGCTGTTCGACAAGTTTGTTCCGCCGGAAGAATTGTTGCCGCTCGCGCAGGCCATCTCCCGTGTCTTCGCGCGCCTGGGCGAGAAGAAGAATCGCAGCCGTGCGCGAATCAAGTTCCTGGTCCAGGATTTGGGCATCGAGAAATTCAAGGAATTAGTCCTGGAAGAACGAAAAATTCTGCCGCAAGACGCGAGATGGACGGAATTCATCGAGGACGCCGAAGAATTCCGGGAGACTCCTCTGCGCCCCGGCGGCAAGGCGCCTTTGCTGGGCTCGGAATCTTTCCAGCGCTGGATGAAGACCAACACCCGGGCGCAGAAGCAGGAAGGCTACACGGTCGTCACCATCACGCTTCCGCTGGGTGACATTACCTCGAACCAACTTCGGTCTCTCGCGGACACCGCGCGCCGCTTTACCAAAGAAACGATCCGCTCGACGGTGGAGCAAAACATTGTCCTTCGCTGGGTCAGCCTCAGCGACCTGCCCGAATTGCACAAGGCCCTGGAAGCCGCCGGACTCGGCGCCCCTGGCGCGGGCAGCATCGTGGACATCGCTGCCTGCCCGGGAACGGACACCTGCAAACTGGGCATTTCCTCTTCGCGCGGTCTGGCGGCTGAATTGCGCAAAAGGCTCAGCGAGAAAAATTTCCAGTTGGACGATTCCGTCGTGAAATTGCATATCAAAATCAGCGGCTGCTTCAACAGCTGCGGCCAGCATCACGTGGCCGACATGGGCTTTTACGGCGTCAGCCGCAAAATGTCGGGATATGCCGTTCCGCACTTCCAGGTGGTGCTGGGCGGGGAGTGGGAGCACAACGGCGCCTCGTACGGTCTCCCGGTCATCGCCATCCCGTCCAAAAATATTCCCGAAGTCGTGACACGCCTGACGGACCGTTACGCGGCCAACCGCAAAAACGGCGAGAGCTTTAAGGATTTCATCGGGCGGACCGGAAAAGTTGAGTTGAAAAGGATGCTCGAAGACCTGGCGCGCCCGCCCGCCGATCCCTCGGATCGTTCGTTCTTCCAGGATTGGGGCGATCCCCGGGAATACACATTGTCCGACATGGGCATCGGGGAATGCGCCGGCGAAGTGGTGTCCTCGGTTGAGTTTGATCTGGCCGCCGCGGAAAGGGAATTGTTCGAGGCGCAGGTGGCCATGGAGGGCGGGCAAATCGAACCGGCGGGGCAGGCGGCCTACCGGTCCATGCTGCGCGCCGCGAAAGCCCTGGTGAAGATCGAGAATTCGACCGTTGCGGACGATCCTGCGCAAATCGTCAAGGAATTCCGCGCGCGGTTTTACGACACCCAGAAATTCTTCGATCCTTTCGCCGGCGGCAAATTCGCCCATTACCTGTTCAGCGCGCAGGAAAAATCAGGCGAGCCCTACACGCAGGACTCGACCCGCTATTTGATCGACGAGGCGCAACTTTTTATTGACGCAGCACACAGTTGCTACAATCGAATTTCGGCCCCGGCGCCCGTCTGAGCAAAAAGGGACCCCAACGCATGCAGCTTCAGCACGTCAATGTGAAACTCCTTGTCCAGAATCCCGGCGAGGCCGACCTCGAGCCGCTGATCCCGGTCTTTCACGGTTGGATTGAAAACCAAAACGGCGACGAACTGTTGATTGATGTTGCCGATTACACCCACGTTCCCGCGGGGCCGGGAATCGTCCTGATCGGGCACGACGGAAACTACAGCGTCGATAACACCGGCAACCGTCTGGGCGTTCGCTACAACCGAAAGGCCGCCCTCGACGGCAGCAATCAGGATCGCTTGACGCAGGCCGCCCGCGCGGCGCTTGTGGCCTGCCGCCGTTTGGAAGGGGAGCCTCGCCTCGGCGGGAAATTCCGCTTCAACGGGCAGGACATCGAAATTTTCATCAATGACCGCCTGGTCGCCCCCAATAACGCCGCCACGCGCCAGGAATTTGACGAGGATTTTCACCTCTTTTTCCGAAAACTGTTTCGGGGAAAGGAGTATTCTATTTCTTACGGCGCAGACCCGCGCAGTCTGTTCACGGCTTTTGTGAAGGCGGCTCAGCCTCTATCTGCCACGGAATTGCTGGAAGCGCTCTCTTAAATTGCGATCGAATCTTCGGACAGAAAGGAACTCCAATGGGAAAGTTGATTCAAACCTCCAAAGTGAAAATTTCCAAGGAACCCGGAAAAAGCAAAATCAAGCGCGCCGAAATTGAGGGCTTTCCCGGCGCGCTGCGCATGGGAATTCACGGCGGCATCGCCCAGTATTTCAAACTTTCTCCGGAGGAGCCGATGGCCTCCACGCTCGATTACATCGTCGCGGCCGTGGGCGGCTGCATGACTGGAACCGTGGCCGGAGCACTCGAGGCGCGCGGCGTGAGCGCGACTCCCGACAAGCTTCAGGTGGAAGCTGAGGGCCGCATTGAAGATGTGGACGGCAAGATGATTTTGACGGGCATCAAGCTGCACTACCGTTTGAAAGTGCCCAAGGATAAGCGCGCCACGGTCGAGCGCGCGCTGGAACATCACGAAGGACTTTGCGCGGCGTCGGAAAGCGTTCGGCGCGGCATTACGGTCGAATGGGAAAGTGAAATCGTCGAAGAGTCCGATGCCGAAGCCGACCGCGCCCCCGCGGTAGCCCGCGGTTCACACTAGATTCCAAGTGGCGCGGGCTTCAGCCTGCGGGGATTGGCCGCTGAAAGTTCCAAACCCCACGAACCAAAGCCTGCGCCACTAAAAGATCAAAGCAATTAGCGCGCCACACCTATTTTTTCTCCGAAATGTCAACTGCAGCGCGAGTCGTTTCCCAATCCATTTTCATCGTGCAACCGGCCCCCGCCTGATCGAAGGAAATCGTGAAGTTCTCAAGCGGCGACGGAAGTTTTGAAATTTTCATCTCCGCGCGCACAAGATCAAATTTCTCGCCCGGATAAGGGATGCCCCATTCGCCAATTTGCTTGCTGATGATCAAGGTCCACTTGGTCTGCGTGGGCAGCGTGAACATCGTGTAGTTGCCCGCGGGCACTTTCTTGCCGCCCACGACGACGTCCACATTCGGGGCGAAGATAGTCGCGTCGTCGGCCCCCGCGCGCCAAACTTCTCCAAACGGAACCAGATCGCCGAAGATCTTGCGCCCGCGCATGCGCGGGCTGGAATAGCGCACGGCGATCGTCTTGCCATCCGCAAATTTGCATGCGGCCCTCGCGGCGGGACTGGCAAGCTGCGCTTCGGTTGGAACCACGCCGGCGGCCAGCGCCGCGAGAAAAAGGGCGAAAAATAAACCGGCTTTCCGCATATCCCTCCTTTTGTTCCCATCTCTCCTCTTTTTCATGTATTTTATGCCATCCTGGTTAACGCTTCACCATTTACTATCCATTTTTTCGATACCAGCGAGAAAGTTTGTTGAAATTTCCTCCGGGATGTATATGATGTCCCGTTCAGGCAATCGATATTGATTTCATCGGGCACGAAGGTCTTAATGAATCGAGATTTCGGCCTGCGGGAAGCAGGCCCGCAACATCCTGGAGCGGAAACGATGCTGAGTAGACGTACGGAACGCGGTTCCACCTCTGTTGCTCTGGCCTTCTCTGTGTTTCTCGCATTCATGACGGTGGTCACTGTCTACATTTTCTGGGCGAAAATCTGGTGGTTCCCCCCCGCCATCACCGACTTCGGCCATGAAATCGATTCGCAATTCGCGCGCACCTTTCTGATCACCGGAATCGTGTTTGTTGCCGCGCAGCTTGGCCTGGCCTACGCTATTTTTAAGTTTCGCGACCAGGGGCAGAAGGCCACTTATTTTGAGGGCAACAACACGATGGAGATTGTCTGGACCCTTGCGACCGTCGTGCTATTCGTCGGCCTGGGCCTGTATGCGCGCAACGCCTGGGCGGAAGTGCACTTCATGGGCGCCGCCCCCGGCGCTCTGCAAATCGAGGTTACCGGCCAGCAATTTGTTTGGAATTTCCGCTATGCCGGCCCGGATGGAAAATTCGGCCGTGAGAAGCCCGAACTGGTCAGCGCGTCCACCGGCAATCCGGTGGGGCTCGATCCGACCGATCCGGCGTCGAAAGATGACATTGTTTCTCCGGTGATCGCTGTTCCCGCGGGACGCGAAGTCGAGCTGATTCTCCGCTCGCAGGACGTTACGCACGCCTTCTTCGTGCGCGAACTGCGATTGAAGCAGGACGCCGTCCCGGGCATGGAAATCCATATGCACTTCAACGCGACGGTTCCCGGCGATTATGAACTTGTGTGCGCGGAGCTTTGTGGGCTGGGCCACTACCGCATGCACAGCATGCTTTCGGTGATGAGCGAAGCGGATTTCGAAAAATGGGAGAAGGAACAAGAAGCGGCGAACCAATAAGTAGGACAGGCTTCAGCCTGTCTGCTTTCTGCTTTAAAAGAAAATTTAACCCAACAGGCTGAAGCCTGTTCTACTCAGGACCCTGAGGAGAGCCTCAATGGTGACACACGAAAACGGCGGCGGGCACGGGCCACACCACCCTCCGTCCGGTTTCATTCGAAAATGGGTGTTCAGCATCGATCATAAGGTGATCGGCATTCAGTATTTGATGCTGGCCTTGTTCTCGGTGTTCGTCGGCATGGCCCTTTCGCTGCTGATGCGCATGCATCTGGCCTGGCCGGCTGCCAAATTTGCCTTCTTCAAGGGCGGACAGATGACGCCGGAGCAGTACCTGGCATTGATGACCATGCACGGCACGATTATGGTCTTCATGGTGCTGACCACCGCGCCGCAGTCCGGCTTCGGCAATTATTTCTTGCCGATCCAGATCGGCGCGGCGGACATGGCCTTCCCTGTCCTGAACATGCTCTCGTTCTGGACAACATTTGTATCCCTGGTAGTCATGATCTGCGCGTTTTTCGTGGCAGGAGGAGCCCCGATCGGCGGCTGGACCTCGTACCCGCCGCTGAGCGCGCTCGGGGAAATCGTCGGCCCCGGGCAAGGCGCGGGCGAGACGCTATGGATTGTGGGTCTGGCAATCTTCTGCGGCGCCTCGCTCATGGGCGCTCTGAATTTCATCACCACGCTGATCGATCTTCGCGCCAAGGGCATGACGCTCGGGCGCCTTCCGCTTACTTGCTGGACCTGGTTCGTCACCGCGATTCTTGGATTGCTGGCGTTCGGCGTGCTCCTCGCGGCCTGCATCCTCCTCCTGCTCGATCGCCTCGCGGGCACCAGCTTCTTTATTCCCGGCGGGCTCGTGGTCACGGACCAAGTCATCACCTGGCACAAAGGCGGTTCGCCGCTGCTGTGGCAGCACCTGTTCTGGTTCTTCGGCCATCCTGAGGTATACATTGCGATCCTCCCCGGCATGGGCGTGGCGTCGCACCTGCTCTCCACTTTCTCGCGCAAGCCGGTCTTCGGCTACCGGGCGATGGTCGGAGCGGTATGCGGCATCGGCTTCCTCGGCTTTTGCGTGTGGGGCCATCACATGTTCGTCAGCGGGATGAGCCCGTATTCGGCATTTGCCTTTTCGATTCTTACTATGACCATCGGCGTGCCGTCGGCGATCAAGACCTTCAACTGGCTGGGAACTTTGTGGGGCGGCAAGATCCAATTTAATTGCGCCATGCTGTTCGCCCTTGGATTCGTTTCGCTGTTCGTGAGCGGCGGCCTTTCCGGCCTCTTCCTGGCGCAACCGGCGCTGGACTTATATCTACACGACGCCTATTTCGTCGTCGCGCACTTCCACCTGATTATGGGCGTCGCCGCGATCTTCGGAATGTTCGCCGGCCTCTATTTCTGGTTCCCCAAAATGTTCGGCCGCTTCATGAATGAGGGAATCGGCAAGGTCCACTTCTGGTTCACGTTTGTCGGAGTGTACGCGATTTTCATGCCGATGCATTTCCTTGGAATGGCCGGAAACCCCCGCCGATATTCTGAAATGACAGCGGGACCCTACCTGCAGGCGCTTCAGCCGGTCCATGCATTTATCAGCATCGCGGCGTTCATCACCATCGGCGCGCAGTTGATTTTCCTTTTCAATTTCATTTGGAGCGTGTTTGCGGGGAAGGAAGCGAAGGAAGAAAATCCCTGGCACGCGACGACGCTCGAGTGGTCGATCCCCTCGCCGCCACCGCACGATAATTTTGGCGGCATAGAGCCTGTCGTCTACCACGGCCCGTACGAGTTCAGCGTGCCCGGCGCGGCGGATGATTTCATTCCGCAGCATCTCGCGCCGAATTTGGTTCGCAAAGCCTAGCCCTCACAGGGGCAAGCCATGCCGGGAACAATTGTAGATGATGTCGAGCTTATCGACGCCGGTCACGGCGGCGGAACTCCTCCGCCCGCCGGTGGCGACGACGATGGAGATTCTTCCGGCTCGCGGCGGCCCGTTCCGCGGCGCGCTTATTTCACCGCGCTCCAATTGGGCCTGGCAGCCATCGTCATGTTCTTCATGGCTCTGGCGAGTTCCTACATTGTGCGCAAGGGACTCGGCGTTGACTGGCAGACCACTCCGCTGCCCCGGGTGCTCTGGTTCAATACAGCGATACTGCTCGCAAGCAGCGCCACGATTATGGTGGCGCGTAAGAAGCTGCAAGGCGGCGAGCGGGAAGCGTTCCAATCCTGGTGGTGGGTGACCACCGGGCTCGGATTGCTGTTCCTGGCCGGGCAGATTATCGCCTGGCGCCAGCTCGCCGCCGCGGGAATGTTGCTGGCGACCAATCCTAGCAGCAGCTTTTTCTATCTCTTGACCGCCGCTCACGGCGCGCACTTGGCCGGCGGGATCCTGGCTTTGTTTTACGTCACGTTCCGGCCGTGGAGCCGTTCGCGGATCACGCAATCCACGGCGGCGGAGTTGACGTCGATTTACTGGCACTTCATGGATGGGCTCTGGATTTTCCTGTTCGCACTTCTAACATTGGGGCGGTGAATCGTGCATGATGTAAAAACCGAAGTGGCCCTCGATTCGGCATGGTCCGGCGGCAAGTCTCCCTTTGCGATAGGTTCGAAGAAATTGGGGATGTGGCTGTTTATTGTTTCCGACACGCTGACGTTTTCGGCTTTGCTCATTACCTACAGTTATTCGCGGCTCACCAATCCCGACTGGCCGCGGCCGTTTCCCATTTTTCCTGCCATCGCTTTCTCGACCACGATGACCGTCGTGCTGCTGGCGAGTTCGCTGACCATGGTCATGGCCGTGATGGCGTCGCAGCGCAACGACCGAAAGAAGACGGTCATGTGGATGGTCGCCACCATGGTGGGAGGACTGCTCTTCACCGGTTTGCACTTGACCGAGTGGATGAACATGATCTTCAAAGAGCACTTCACCATTACCGGAAATCCGGAAGGCACGCCGCTGTTCGGCGCCGTGTTCTTCGGGATCACCGGCCTGCACATGACGCACGTAATGATCGGCGTGATTTACCTGGGGATTGTGGCCTTCGGCTACGGGCGCGGCAAGTTCTCGGCCGAGGACGTCGAGGTCAACGGCTTGTACTGGCACTTTGTCGACCTGGTGTGGATGTTTGTGTTCCCGATGATTTATCTGATGTCCGTGAAGTACTAACTTTGGCAATTCGGGAGAGAGCATTCTATGAGTTCAGATGCACATGCTGTGGAAGCGCATGCAGGCGCAAGTGTCGGAACGAATCTGGCGGTTTGGATTGGTCTTGTCGCTATCACTTTTCTGGAAGTGTTTCTTGCGTACGAGCAGTTGAATCCCACCCTCATGCTGACCATCCTGGTGATGTTGTCCGTGGTCAAGGCTGCCATGATCATGGCGTGGTTCATGCACCTGAAATTTGAAAAGTTTTCCCTTGTGCTGCTGCTGATTCCGGCGACGATTTTCTGCCTGTGCATGATGTTTATTTTCTTTTACCCGGAGGCCTTCCGGCTGCTGCAGATGAGGCCGCATTGAAGTAGAATAAGCGGGCGGTTGGAAAGCTACTGGAGGGAATTGAAATGCGCTTAAAATTTTCACTGGCGGCATTCGTCGCGACCTTGGCTTCGTCGCATGTCGTATTCGCCCAAGGCTGCGCCCTCTGCTACACGTCCGCTTCCGCCGTGGGCCAGGCCGGCCAGCGCTCCCTCGATTATGGAATCCTGGCGCTACTGACTCCCGCGCTGGTCCTGTTCCTCAGCGTGATGTTTCTGCTTTACCGCCGCGCAGTTTCTGCAACGGCATAATTCTGCGACCTTAGCCCTCAACCTGACTCTTTCCATTGAGCTGACAGCGTTCAAATTTGGAACCGGAAGCAATTCCACCTGGTGATTTCGCCTGGGAACGCCATTCTCCCGAATGGCGTCTTGCAGCCCGCCAATCGCGAGAATGGCGTTCCCGGGCTTCGACCCTTTTGATTCGCCTCGGTGGCAGCTGATATTTTTCGGTGTCGATCCAACAGGAACTTTGGGTTGGCTTATTTATCCTGAAGCACCACTTTGCGAACTTCTTGTGCGACGCGCTCGATTTGCTCGCGCGTAAGCTCGGGATAAAGAGGAATGGAAAGCACTTCGCGCGCGGCGCGTTCGCTCACGCGCAAATCCCCGGGCTTTCCTCCGAGCGACGCGTAGAGCGGCTGCAAGTGCAGTGGAACGGGGTAGTAGACCGTGCTGGCGATGCCGCCTTCTTTGAGGCGCTGCTGAACGACATCGCTGCGCGTTTCATCTCCCCGGTCGCTCGACCTGGCAGAGCCTCCGGCGCGACCTTCCACCCGGATCGTATAGAGGTAATAGACATGTTCTCTCCCCGGCGGCACGCGCGGGGTAACAATCCCGGGCAAATCCTTCAGCAGAGAGTCGTACAGCCGGGCGTGCGCCTGGCGAGTGGCCGTCCAATCGGCCAGATGTCGTAATTTCACGCGCAGGATCGCGGCTTGTAGTTCATCCAGGCGGCTGTTCCAGCCGCGCTCGGTGCTGAGGTACTGCCCCGTCTGCCCGTGATTCCGCAGTGCGCGCAGGCGCGCCGCAAGCCTTTCATCGCTCGTGACGATCATACCCGCATCGCCATACGCGCCCAGATTTTTGCTGGGATAAAAACTCAGACAGCCCAGGCGCCCCATCGAGCCGGTCTTCCGCCCCTTGTAAGTCGCGCCAAAGGATTGCGCGCTGTCTTCGATGACGGGAATGCCGTGCTTTCCCGCGACCGCGAGAATCGGGTCCATATCGGCCGCAAGGCCGAACAGGTGAACGGCGATAATTGCGTGGGTGCGCGGAGTAATCAGCCCTTCCAATTGCTCCGGATCGAGATTGAACGTCGCTGGCTCGATATCCGCAAACATGGGGCGAGCGCCCAGAGCGCTGACGGCGCTACCCGTGGCAATAAATGTAAAAGCCGGGACGATCACTTCGTCTCCAGCCTTCACGCCGCAGGCATGCAGCCCGAGTTCCAGCGCCTCCGTTCCAGAGGCGACTCCAACTCCGAAGCTCGCCCCGCTGGCATCGGCGACTTCCCGCTCCAGCGCCTCCCCTTGCGGCCCGAGCACGAACTGCTGCGCCGTCAGCACTGACTCGACAGCGGCGCGAATCTCGGGCGCGATGGATTCGAACTGCGCTCGCAGGTCGAGCATCGGAATCGCTTCCATGGACGGGCGCGGCGGCGCGTTCATTGCGGATTCGAATGGTCCCAGGAGGTGGGAGGAAGTTTCACGGCGCGAATATCGTATCACGCGCCGCGTGCGCGCGGGTCACTTGGACGAGTGCCCGGGAATCGCGCAGGAATCGCTCTCACAGCGCGCCGGAGCTCCCGGAAGGCTGTAACGGTGTCGGGCGATAAATGCGTACACGGAGGGCCCCATCCAGCGCATTGGGGGCATACTGGCGAAGCGTCCTAACCAGGCAAGCTTCGGCAGCACTTTCAGCAAGGCCAGCCATGCTGCGAATCCTTTTAGCCACGCGCCGTCGGGCGTTCGAACGTGCATTTCATTGTCCAGTTCGCCGCGCGGAAAGGGGGCCTGCGCCGCCAACACGGGATCGTTGTAGTCCAGAAATCGCAGCCGCGAGCCGGAATCGTACGGCGCGATCTTCGCCTGCGACCACCGGCAGAACGAGCAGGAGCCGTCCATGAATATGTCGTAAGTTGAAGTCTGATGCATCGGATGACCCGCGGAACCCCTCCATTATGACACCAGCGCGCCGGGAGGTCACACATTCACCAGTGTTCCGTTCACGGGGAATCGTCCCGCGTTCTTTGGGACGGAACGGACCTAAACTTGGTCAAACTGGATCAGTACACTAGGACCCGAGTCTACCGGAGCCGGCCTGGAGGATCGGCCGAGGGAGGAATATGGGGCGTCGCCGCAGGAGAGCCCGAGTTCGCGGAGATTTTTGACGGCGCGGGTTGGGGCAGACCGATCCCGGCGTTCATTTCGAGATGTTCTTTGGCGCACCGCGGACAATACGATTTGCCGGTGTCTTCGTCGCGCAGGCTGGCTAGTTCATAGCAGCCGTGGATGCAGTCGCAGTATCCCGTCGTAGAAGCCGTTTTGATCGCCACCAGAGCCATTGTGTTTGTCCTTTTCTGCAGGATACTACAGGCAGCGAGCAACTTGCGCAAGACCCTCCGGCGAAATTCCAGCCGGGTGTAAAGCTCATCAAGCGGGTTTTAATTGGGAAAGCCGGTACGGCGTGCCGATGTTTTCCCGCAACTCGTTCCATAGCGTGGAATGCATCTTGATAAACACCTCGACCACCTTCGGGTCGAACTGCGATCCCGAGCACCGCTGGATTTCGTCTTGCGCATGCCGGATCGACAAAGCTTTGCGATACACCCGGTCGGAAATCATGGCGTCCAGAGCGTCGGCGACCGCGAAAATTCTCGCGCCCAGGGGAATTTCTTCTCCGCTCAAGCCGCGGGGATACCCGGTGCCGTCAAAGTATTCCTGGTGAGAGAGGACGATTTCAGCGGCTTCCCGAAGGAAGGGAATCCGCTTCACCATGTTGTATCCGATTTCGCAATGAGTGCGCATGATGTCGCGTTCTTCCGGCGTGAGAGGTCCGGGCTTGCGCAGGATATGGTCCGGAATCGCCATTTTCCCGATGTCGTGAAGAAATGCGGCCCGGGCAATTTGCGGCAGCAGCCCTGGTTCCACCCCCATCTCTTTGGCGATCGCAATGGTGAAAGCCGTCACGCGTTTGCAATGGCCTTCGGTTTCGGCGTCCTTCAAGTCCAGCGCGCCACCCAGGGCCTCCAGCGTGTCGTCATAGGACTGCTCCAGTTGCTCGAGAGCGCCCTGGAGCTGCGCGGTCCGCTCTTCGACCAGCTTTTCCAGATTGCGCTGATAATCCCTTTTTTCAAGAACCAGTTGCCGGTGCCCCAGAGCCCGTTGCACGCCGATGTAGAGCTGGTCTTTTTCGAACGGTTTAAGGATGTAATCATAGGCGCCTTGCCGGATCGCTTCCAGCGCAGTCGAGATTTCCCCATTGGCCGTGACCATAATGACGGGGACGTCCGGTTCGGCTTTGTGAAGCCATTCGACTAACTTCATGCCATCCATTTCCGGCATGACCATGTCGCTCAAAACTAAATCCACGCGATGTTTTCCGAGGTACTCCTGCGCCCGGAGGCCGTTGCTGGCCGAAGCGCACTCGTAACCCTGGGCCACCAGAAGGGTCGAAACGACTTCTCGAATAGCCTCTTCGTCGTCCACGATCAATATCTTGGTTTTGGGCACTCAAACCCTCAAAGAATGTAATTATACGGCAGGGTGGGTCTCCGCAAACGCCCAAGTGCCGAATTAAATATTGACGTGCTAGATTCGTAACGGGTGAAATTGCAGCGATTGGATGGCACCACCAGGCTTGCCGAGTACGCTTGGAATTGGCAAGGTGCCTGATTTCGCCTGTCAGGAACCAACCCCTTGGAAACTGCGTCTGGTGAGTTGAAATCTGGCTGGGCTGATCCTTAAGCGCCGAGTCTGCCGGGTAGGCGGCCCGCCGATAGCGCACTGATCTCCGTCATGGCTGTGTCCAGGCGCATTGCAAGTCTTCCCACTAATCCCGTCAGATGTTCCAGCTGCTCGAGCGGCAAGTTGCCGGTGGACAGACGCAACCACACCAGGGCGTACAGAATTTGAAATTTCAGTCCCAGAATGAACCGCTCCGTTTCTTGCTTGTGGCTGACTTCCGGAGACAGCGCCGCAATGATCCGGCCCAACCTGGCGAGATTCGAAAAGTCTTCGTGCAGACCCATGAGGAAGCGCCGGGCCACCGCGCGCCGTTCGCGGAGCGCCTGCTGGGCCACATGCGGCGGTGCATTATGCACAAGGTATTCGGAGTCTGCCGCGGAAAGGGCCTGGCGAATCTGCCGAAAATAGGCGTAATGCCTTGCAGTGGGGAGCGCTTCATTCAAATCGGAATGGAGAGACGAGGCGTCGGCTCTGGATGCTTTACGCTTGGGGATCAGGAGCCATAGGAGGGCCCCGGAGAGGGCCAACGCAAGGAGAATAACGATGCTTAGATCATTCATGGCTTCAGCAGCTCCACCAGCCGGTCGTTGAAGGTGGCGAGGCGCATGTTGATTGCCGGCGACATTTCCCGATAGACATTGGCGGGCAACAAGACAGGGCTTTCCGATGGCGCAGGCAACGGTTTTCGGAGAGCGTAACACCAGATTCCCATCGAAAACATAAAAGAGACAAGGTGAACTGTACTCCAAAAATCATTCACCCGCATGATCTGTGGTCTTAATATGGGCCAAAGGGACTTTTGGCTGGTTAAGAACCAGCCGAACAGGTAGCCAGTGTAGAGTTCACGTTTGATCGTATTTCCAATGACGTCGACGGCGCAGATGAAGCAAATACCAATTGCGATTGCCCTTTGGAGAGGTTCGAGGGCCAGCCCGTAGTAATTTCGGATTAGCAATAGAACAGCAAGAACAACGATCGAAGCGAGGGCGAGATCGCGATCGAGCGTCGTTCCATAAATCGCAACCCGATTGGGCTGTCCCCAGGCGTCCGACGCCGCACGAGCGAGGAGAAGGACAGACAAGGCCGTAAGGACGCGCCAAACGAGTGCCCAAATACCGCGATAGTCGCGCAGCCCGAAGCGGCACAATTCGGCAATCGCAAGGCTGCGCACGGCTGCACTCAAGAGGATGGTACCCCAGTAAACGTAGTACGAAGTTAGGGAACTAAATCCGAAAAATTCGTACGTGAACCAAAGACCAATCCCGCAAGTCAAAAGTACGCACGTATAGACTGCGAAAAGCGGAAGGATCCTCTGCACTTTTCGGGTAAATACAAAACCACAGAGTACAATCTCAAACGAGATCGTGGACCAAGAGAGAAAGCTTTCGAGATGATTCATGAGCCCAGACCGAGCGCGCTCATTATACTACAGAGTATGAGTTCACTCGCCGGGTTACATTCCCGAGTGAACCTGCTCGGCCTGGACCACGATCACCTAGTGACCGCCGCCACCTGGCGGGGTTGGGCCGCTACCCTGATAATGACCGCCGCCGCCTGGCGGCGTTGGCCCGCTGCCCTGAAAATGACCGCCACCACCTGGCGGGGTTGGGCCGCTACCCTGGCGCACGACGGAATGATTAACCGATGCAGCGTTGACTTGCCCTATAACGGGGAGTAGCATAGTCAGCGCAAGAACTGCAACAAACGATGCGGTGATAATTTTTTTCATGGTGGATGACCCTCCAGAGTCGCCACTTAAATACACGCGAGGTTCAGCGTGGGCATGGTTGCGGACTAAAAAGTTCAGAAATCAGAACGGGTGAAGTTATGGAGTCACTGGAGCGTTTCCAGCAAAGTCGCGCGGTTATCGAGGATTTTTCATCTCGAACGCTGGCGGCCATTTCCAGCGATTTTGGGCGGCTCCATTACGTCAGTTCATTGAAGGACTCGTACTCGGGCCGATATGAGCACGACGGCCTCACAAGCCTTTATCCCGAGAACGCCGTCCAGGCTGCGCTTTCACACTGCCACGAAGAGCTGTTTTCCAGGATTCTGGAAACGCCTTTGAAAGAACAAGAGGGCGATTTACGCGCTTGCTTTAACATGGCGGGCGAGAAATTTTGGGACGCGGTGGAAAGTTGGCTTGAGAATCCCAATTTTCGGGGAATGTGCCCGGAGGGCATGCCGGATTATCTCGACGATCTGTTTTGTTCGAACTTGAGAGCTCTTTTGGCTATTTTTTCTTCCAGAAAGTCTAACTAGGGCCGAGGCGCATCGCCACTCCCACCACTTGGCCGACGATTTCCGCTTCCTCGGGGTAACGGTAAACCTCTGGCGCACAAGAAGATAAGGGATGCGGAACCAGGATTACATTGCCGTTCTCACGCTGGCACCAACAGCATCGAAACTGCCCGTGGAGTTCAATGAAGTAAACGGGGCGCTCATATTCGTTGGTCCATCCGGAATTCTGGACTTGCCGCAGTTTGGGATCCACCAGCACCAAGCTCCCCGGGCGCAGCAGGGGATTCATTCTCTTGTCATCCACTCCCACATAGCCATATAGGTATCTGGAGGGCTGTTGGAAGAAGGTACCTTCCAGATCCGCCCAGCGCTCCACCATGCGCGTAAGAAACTCCGTGCGGCGCGGGTCAAAGGCAGGATCAAACCGAATGGGGAGGCGCAATTTGGCAGGCGGTGCGGCAAGATGTGTATTAGGAGCGTTTAACTGATTTCCGTCGGAAAAATGGCCCTCAAAGGAGACATCGTACCACTCACAAACCTCTTTTGGATCCAAGTGGTAGATCGCCGCCAGAGCGTAAAGCTTGTAGAGACTGGGAGTTACGTCGCGATTTTCGATGTCCGCCAGGCGGCTCAGGTGAACAATAAATTCCGGACGCCCGCGCTGGCAGGCCAATTCATAACTCGCTCGCTCCACATCTCGATAGGTCAGGCCGAGACGTTCGCGGGACCTGCGCAGCCGGGTGCCCGGCTGCAGGGCAGGAGCGGGAAAATCCCCTGGTTGGCTCAAACTCCGAATCGCCATGAATTCGCTACCTTTCTGTTATGTTTCCAGAACAAACGCCGCTGCCGCAGCGAGTTATCCTGCGCGCGAGGAAAAAATCGCGCGCCGCTTAATTGTTAGACAAAAAACAAGCACACAGCCAAAGATTCCCTCGACTTAAATTTGGTCGCCACGCCATCGGGAACGTTTCTGAAAATGCCGAACCAGATTTTGCGTTCGTGCGCTCATGTACAATGAGAATGAAAAACGGCTTTTCGTGAAGAAGCGTTTCGAGCCTGGATCCCCCCGCTTGTTGCGCTCCAAGCATTGAGTGTATTAGAGTCGAGGCCCAAATGAACTTTATTTTTTACGGATACCGAGGAAATCTTCCGGCGGCCCGGTTGGCGATGGTCAGGGGGTTGATATTCGTTGCCTTAGTCATTGTTGGTGCCAATTCATTATCAGCCTGGGTGCCAGGGCAGACCGCTAGCGATGCCATTTCGGAATTCAAACGAATCTCAGACGAACTTTCCGCGGCCAGGCTGGGCGGTGGGGAAGAAAATGAAGCGCAGATGGAGAAAGCCCTCGCCTATCTGGACTCCATCGCTGTTTCCGTTTTGAACGTCCCGGCGGGACCGAACCTGGACAACGCGAATCGGACCCTGGCGGGGCTGACATCGCACACGCCTCCGGTGGGCCAGAACTACCGCCTCGAAAAATTGGGAGGTACTCCCGCGGTCTTTGGCATGGTGATCAATTTCGGCCTCGGCGGACCGGCAGCGGTGCGAATCTATGCGGGCTCTGCAGGACACTACGCTCTTGCCGCGAAGATCGATCATTTGGCGGAGAAGGATTTTTTCGACAGCGACCTCGAGCTCGTGCCCGTCTCGAAAACCGAGGCCGTGTTTGTCACGGTTTCCGGGCGAACGGATGATTTGTCGACGGGCCTGTTTTCGGCCTGGCGATTTGATGGGCATGGCGTGACCGCACTTTGGAATTCGGATTTGCTCCAGCAATCCAGCTATGAGGCCGACGAAAACGGATTTCGTCTCGCCTACTGTTCCCAGGTGGATGAGGATCACCCGTCGCAGTGCCTCAAGATGTCGCGCGACGTTTATCGTTTTCAAGCCGGAGAATGGAAGCGGACCCAAACCGAAGACTTGCCGCCGACGAAACCAACCGTGAAATAAGAGTTGTTGTTGACAGGCAGCCGCAAGGGTTATCAAGTCTTGCCCGCCCACGACATCCAATCGTCCGAAATCCACATCAAAATGTTAATCTGGTTTTGGCTCTTGCAAGGGAAGGGACGGATCGCGTGAAACGAATCTTTGCCGCCATCGTCGCGGCGCTATTCCTAACATTGGGAGTAGCGGCGCAAAAAATTGCTCCGCCCGCTTCCATGCCGCCTCCCGCGTCCGCGCAAAGCCAGGAATTCGCACAGGCGGCCGATGAAGTTCTGGGGGAAATGAGCAAGCTGATTTCCTTGCCAATTCTATCTCCGCTGAAAAAGAGCATGCGCTCTCGCGAGGAAATCCGCGCCTACCTGTTGCAGAAAATGAGGGAAGACAAGGACGCTGATAAACGGTATGCAGACCAGAAAACCATGGAGAAATTCGGCCTGCTCCCCAAGGATTATCCCCTCGACCAGGTACTCGTCAAAGTCCTGACCGAGCAGATTGCCGGGCTCTACGATCCGGACAGCCAGGAATTTTTCATCGCGGACTGGACGACTCCCGCCGACGAGCGCCCGGTCATGTCGCACGAGTTGACGCACGCGCTGCAGGACCAGCATTTTCATATCGACAAATGGACGAACGCGGCAAAGCCCAACGATGACGGGGAACTCGCGCGGGACGCGGTGATCGAAGGTTCGGCCATGGCCGCCATGCTCGATTACGAGCTTGGCGGAAAAGGGAGCATCCGGGACCTCGGCGATTTCGATCCGGCTATGTTGATCGGCGATTTGGATAGCAGCCCGGAACTTTCCAAAGCCCCGAAGGTGCTTCAGGACGAATTGCTTTTTCCTTATCTCGCCGGCATCTCTTTCACGCAGCAATTGCTCAAGGCCGGGAAGGGATGGCCGGATTTCTATCGCGTGTTCGATAAGCCGCCGGCCTCCACGCAGCAAATCATGCATCCCGATTTGTACTTGCGGGGCGTGGTCCCGGCCAAGGTCGACCTGCCGGCGACCAAAGATGTGATTACCTCC